>Ga0256829_1000318_pt1 | contig 53341 bp, 56 predicted proteins | sample 131447metaG_FD_185979 | JGI IMG/M metagenome (GOLD analysis project Ga0256829, IMG submission 185979) | Hydrothermal vent microbial communities from Lau Basin, Pacific Ocean - 131-447 | ecosystem: Environmental > Aquatic > Marine > Hydrothermal vents | place: Pacific Ocean: Lau Basin | collected...
TCACCCATGGTCTCCTCCTCACTCTCACCGATGGTCCCAGAATCCACTCCATCTTGGCGCATCACGACGCCGAAGTAGAGGGGGAGGAGACCATCCCATCGGATGGAGCGAAGCGCAATCCGGGGGGTCTCTTGCGGTACAGTGATCCCCGGATTCCGGCCCGCGGCCTGCAACCGCGCCGCCGCGGGTATCGCCCATCGCGCCCCGCGGCGCGGTTGCGTGCACCTTGCGGCCTCGGTATGGTGTGGGCCGGTTTCCGGAGCCCGGAGGGGGCACACGATGTCGGCACTGATCTGCGGTTCGTTCGCGTTCGACACCATCATGGTGTTCGACGACCGCTTCAAGAACCATATCCTCCCTGAACAGGTCCATATCCTGAATGTCTCCTTCCTGGTGCCCGAGATGCGCCGCGAGTTCGGCGGTTGCGCCGGCAACATCGCTTACAATCTGCGTCTCCTCGGCGGCGACGGCCGGCCGATGGGGACCGTCGGCCGTGATTTCGCACCGTATGCGGCGTGGATGGACAAGAACGGGGTCGACCGGCGGCATGTCACGGAGATCGACGGCACCTACACCGCGCAGGCGTATATCACCACGGATCTGGACGATAACCAGATCACCGCGTTTCACCCCGGTGCCATGAATCACGCGCATCTGAACCGCGTGCCGGAGGGCGACGGGATCACCCTCGGGATGGTCTCCCCGGACGGTCGCCAGGGGATGATCGAGCACGCCGCGCAGTTCGCCGCGGCGGGGATCCCGTTCGTGTTCGACCCCGGCCAGGGGATGCCGATGTTCGGCGGCGAGGAGTTGAAGACCTTTCTCGACCAGGCGACCTGGGTCACCCTGAACGACTACGAGTTCCGGCTCATGCAGGAGCGCACCGGCCTCTCGCCGGCGGAACTCGCCGCACGCGTGCGCGCCCTCGTGGTTACCCGCGGCGCGGAGGGATCGGTCGTCCACACGGGCGGGAGCACGATCGACATCCCGGCGGCGACACCCCGCAAGGTCGCCGATCCGACCGGCTGCGGGGACGCCTACCGCGCCGGTCTGCTCTACGGACTGATGAACGATCTCGACTGGGAGACCACCGGGCGCATCGCCTCGCTGATGGGGGCCCTCAAGGTCGAGTGTCACGGCACGCAGAATCACCGCTTCGAGCGCGCCGAGTTCGACGAACGGTTCAAGGAGGCGTTCGGCTACGCGCTTTGAGCCGGGGCACGCACCGCCCGCGCCGCGCGCCGCTTGCGCCACGTGAGGTCCCGCGCGGGATTGGCCGGCACTAGGAGCCTGTCGGACTTAGGCATGTTCTACTGCGGCGGTGGGAGATCGGCCCATTTTTCCGATCGTTCTCGTTGAATAGCGATCACTATTCGCCTCAAACGATCGGAAAACTGAACTCGATCTCCCACCGCCTCGCTACGAACACCTAAGTCCGACAGGCTCCTAGGACGACCCTCGCCCCGTACTGCCGGGCGCGCCCCGCGCACTCGCCCGCGGCCCGGATGCGGCCCGGTTCCGCTCCCCGGTACCCCGCTCCCACTGGCCGGCCCGGGGTCCCGCGGCATCGTGATGCGGTGAGGTGCACAACGTCAGGTGCGCAGTTGGGGTTCCCAGGTGGGAATGCCGCAGCTCGTATTCCGATTACCGACTATAAAACATAGAGTTATCACTCATCCCTTGACGGGCACCGGGAACGGAAGGGTCACGCCCCGGAACCGCCGATGGGGACAAGTCCCTGATGCCGCAGCATTCGCGGATCCTGGCACGAACCCTGCTGGCGGACGGTGGGGGGGAGGGCCCGACGCAGGTGTCGGTGCCTCGCCTATACTCCCCGGAAGTGGTCGTGCATCCCGCCAGTGGAGCGGTCGGTGGCAACGTTCGAAAAGCGCAGGCTTACGCCGGTATCGTTTCTCCAGACCTTCGTGACCCAGAGCGTGCGGGTCGCCGCCGGGCCGCCGGGACCGGGGCCCGCCTCCGCCGCGTCTCACATCGAGCACCTCGGCCTGGCGGCGAGTGCGTGCCTGGAGGAGACCTGTCGCGATCAGATGGGGATCGAGGGGGCGATCACCGCCGATCAGTACGCCGATATGATCGTCCACATAAAGAATCAGATCGGCGGAAACTTCTCCCGCGCCTCGGGAGGGGGTGGCGTGATCCGTGTCATCAATACCCGTTGCCCCTTCGGTGAGGCGGTCAAGGAGGCCCCGGAGCTGTGCCGCATGACTTCGAGCGTGTTCGGCGGAATCGCCGCACGAAACTTCGGCTACGCCCGGGTCGAGCTGCGCCGGCGCATCGCGCAGCACGATCCGGTCTGCGAGGTCTGCGTCTACACGGATCCGCGGGTGGGGGCGGACCGTGCCGGCGACGAATATCGCAGCGCCGACGGTGTCATCGCCGCGACGTCAGCTACGGGGGATCTCACGGCGCGTGTCGAGGAGCGGATGCGCAAGGCGTGGTGCCATGCGGCGTCGAAGGAGCGGCGCCCCCGCGGTGCGGCGAATCTCATCGTGGCCGCGTCCGACGCGATGCGCGATGCGCTTGAACGCGTCGAACGGGTCGCGGAAACGCAGGCGACCGTGCTCGTCACCGGCGAGACGGGCGTGGGCAAGGAGGTGATTGCCCGCGCAGTGCACGCGCTGAGCGGACGGTGGGATCGCCCGTTCGTGGCGGTCAACTGCGGGGCGATACCGGAATCGCTCATCGAAAGTCTCCTCTTCGGGCATGAGCGCGGCGCCTTCACCGGGGCATGCGAAGTACATCACGGCTATTTCGAGCGTGCCGAGCGGGGAACGCTGTTTCTGGATGAGGTGGATTCGCTGCCGCTGCTGGCCCAGCCGCGCCTCCTGCGCGTGCTCCAGGAGGGAGAGTTCGAACGCGTCGGGGGGCGGCAGGTGCTCAAGGCCGACGTTCGCATCGTCGCGGCATGCAGCCGCGATCTGGAGCAGCTCGCGCAGTCGGGGGGATTCCGCCGGGATCTTTTCTACCGGCTCAATGTGGTGCCTATTCACGTGCCGCCGCTACGCACGCAGAAGGAGGCGATTCCTGCGCTCGTCGATCATTTTCTGGCGCTCCTGGCGGAGCGTTATGGCGGCCGCCGGAAGGTGCTGAGCGAGCGGGCGTGGAAACAGATGCTCGGCTATCCGTGGCCGGGGAACGTGCGCGAGCTCGAAAACGCGCTGGAGCGCGCGTTTCTTCTGGCTCCGCGTGACGTCATCGAGGATGTGGGAGTCGAGCCCGACGCGGATGGCGAGGACGACAACTCGCGCGGTCGACTGCGACGCATGAAGCGATCCGCGGCGATGGAGGTCGAGGAACGCCTGATCCGCGAGGCACTCGAGAGGAACCTCGGGAACGTGAGCGCTGTCGCGCGGACGATGGAGATATCGCGGCGGGCGGTGCACCAGAAGCTCAAAACGCACGGAATCGATCCCGCTCCCTACCGCTGGCGCCGTCCCTCGCGGCGCACGTAACCGCTCCGTTCAGTTCGTTCGACCGTACGGTTCCGGCGGCGCCGACACGGCCGGCCGCGGCCGGTATCCGGCCGCGCGGAGTGGTCGCCGGACCTGCACCGCCCCCCGCACTATCCATGGAGCGCGTGACGCGGGCGCCTGCGCCTGCGCCGGCGCTGCGCCGCGTGCGCTCCACAGGCGGGAAGCGGACCTTCCCGGGTCCCGTCCCTGCCGTCGTGTAACCCACTGAATCGACAGGTCCGAGTTTTTGGCACGATCCTCGCTATCACCTTCTTCGCTATCTGCGGCGTACCGCGCACACGAAGAGGAGAGCCGAGATGACCCTGAAACATCAACTGGAAAGCGATTTCGAACAGCGCAAGCACTGGGCCCTGCGCCGGCAGTTGAAGATTCCGAACAACCGCAGACTGTGGGTCTGCGCGTGCATGGACGAGCGCCTGCCCGTGGACGAGGCACTCGGAATCCGCGGCGATCGGGGCGATGCGCATGTGTTCCGCAACGCCGGTGGCCTCATCACCGATGACGCGATCCGGTCGGCCATGCTGACCTGCAACTTCTTCGGAACCGAGGAGATCGTCATCATCAATCACACCGAATGCGGTATGATGTCGGCCCGCACCGATACCCTTGTCAAGGCGCTGAGGGACAAGGGTATCGACGTCGACAAGTTGCAGCTCGATCCCGATCTGCCGGAACTCACGCTCGCCAAGGGCGCCTTCGGGAAGTGGATCAAGATGTTCGACGACGTCGACGAGGTCTGCGCGCGGCAGGTCGAGTACGTGCGCAACCACCCGTTGATCCCGGATCACGTCACCGTGAGCGGGTGGATCTGGGAGGTCGAGACGGGACATCTGCGCCCGCCGCATGAGCGCGTCGGGGAGAAGGTCAATACGAGCAGGGTGATGGGCGCCGCGTAGACGCTCGATCGCAGACTGACGGGCGGCGCTGCAGATAGCATCCGGCGCGGCTCTTCCGGGAAGAGGGGGGCGTGAGATGCCGATCTACGAATACGAATGTCTTTCCTGCGGGCACCGGTTCGAGAGCCTGCAGTGGATCTCCGAGCGGGATCCCGCCTGCCCGCATTGCCGAACGGAGGTACGCCGACGGATCAGCGCCCCGGCCGTGCACGGCGAGGCGGCGCGCGGGCGGGAGGCGGCGATGCGTTCCCTGCGCAGGGAATCCGCGCGCGGCTGCTGCTGCGGCGCGCACGGGCACAGGGCGCCGGGGTCCGGCTCTTGATTGGCGTTTGCGGAAATATCTGACTATGAAATGTAGCCCGGATGGAGCGAGGCGCAATCCGGGGAGGGAGTTTCGTCCGGCACCGCATTCCCCGGATTCCGGCCGGCGGCCTGCGACCGGGCTGCGGGATGGGGGTCGGCCGTTCACCCAGGCCCCAACAGGCGGTTCGAGGATTCGGATTGTCCTAGATCAGATCCCGCCGTGAAGAATCCGCTAACGTGTCATTGAATGCACGAGCACGCAGCCGTTGCAAGGTCGCATGATGCTGCGTCGGACCGACTCGCGAGGGGGTGGGGATGAAATTCGTCAAGGGCTTGATCGGGTGGCAGGCAAGAGTGGCGCTGGCGGTCGTCCTGCTGGCGGGGTTTGCAGGATGGTCTGCGAGCGCTGCGGCGGCCGGGGTTCCACACTGGCTGGTCCGCCTGCGCGGCGTGGTGCTGGTTCCGGACGACTCGAGTGGGGCGGTTTCCGGGATCCCCGGCTCGGGGGTGGGCGTCTCCACCGACGCCATTCCCGAGTTGGATATCAGCTACTTTTTCGATCCCCACTGGGCCGCCGAGTTGATACTGGGGTCGAGCCGGCACGACCTCAGCGGTCGCGGCAGCATCGCCGCGCTGGGGACGATCGGCCATGTGCGCACCCTGCCGCCCACGCTGACTCTCCAGTATCACTTCGGCTCCGGGCGGCGGATCCGACCCTACCTGGGGCTCGGCGTGAACTATACGCATTTCTTCAATCCGCAACCGAGCACAAGCCTCGACGGCGCGCTGGGGACCACGAGCATCCATCTCGACGATTCGTGGGGTGTGGCCGGGCAGGGAGGGGTCGACGTCGCACTCGGGGGGGGCTGGTTCGCCAACGTGGACGTAAAGTACATCGACCTGGGCACCACGGCGCGGTTGACGTCGACCAGCGGGGTACGGGTCGTCGACGTGCAGATCGATCCGGTGTTGGTGGGCTTCGGGATCGGTCGCCGTTTCTGACGATCGCCGTCCCGCCGCGGCCCTCCGTTACTCGCGTGCGACCTCGGCGGGCGTATAGGCGCGGATGCTGAGCGCATGGACCTCGCGGTTCATGGTGTCGCCGACCGCATCGTATACCAGGCGGTGGCGTTCGAGCGGGCTCTTGCCCTCGAAGACCTCCGAGACGATGCGTACGTTGTAGTGTCCGCCGCCTGATCGGGCTCCCTCATGGCCGGCATGGCGGGCGCTGTCGTCGACGATCTCCAGTTCCACCGGTGCGAGGGCGGCCGTGAGGCGGCTGCGCAGGAGGGCGACGCGATTGGACGGGTCGGTCATGGCAGTACCTTCAGAAAGGGTTTGATGTCCACGCGCTCGTAGACCCCCGCGTCCAGGTAGGGGTCCGCCTCGGCCCAGGCGCGGCATGCATCCAGGGAGTCGAACTCGGCGACGATGAGGCTCCCGGAGAAGCCGGCGGGACCCGGGTCCGCGCTGTCCACCGCCGGGTGCGGCCCGGCCAGCACCAGGCGACCGGCCTCGCGCAGGGCCTCGAGGCGGGCGAGGTGTGCGGCCCGCGCCCCGCGGCGCGCCTCGAGGCTGCCGGCGCGGTCGATGCCGAAGATCGCATACAGCATCATCCCCCCTCCTCGGAGCTCTCGGCGGGTTGCTGCACGAAGCGCGCGAGGTAGAGCGCCTGCGCGACGATGAACACGAGCGTCAGACCGAGTGAGCCGAACAGTTTGAAGTCGACCCAGATGTCGTTGGAGTAGCGGTAGGCCACGAACAGGTTCAGGACCCCCATGACGGTCAGGAACAGGGCCCAGGCGAGGTTGAGCCGCGACCACACCGGGGGCGGCAGCGTGATCGCGTGGCCCATCGTGTGTTCGGTGAGCGTCTTGCCGCTGACTGCGCGGCTGCCGAGAAAGGCGGCAGCGAACAGCCAGTCGACCACCGTCGGCTTCCACTTTATATACATTGGGTCGTGCAGCATCAGCGTCGCGCCGCCGAAGAAGACGATTACGCCCAAGGTGACCAGGTGCATCTTCTCGACCCGGCGGTGGCGCAACCAGATGAACCCCACCTGGCCGAAGGTGGCAGCGATGGCGACGGCGGTGGCGACGTACATGCCCGCCCACTTGTAGGCCGCGAAGAACAGGACGATGGGCAGGAAATCGAAGAACATCTTCATGGTCGATCGTCACCTCTTTGCCGTTTCACCGTGAGCCGTCCGTCCGCCGCCGTTCGCGCTCAGTGCAGCGTGCGCTGGAGACACCATTTGCGGTAGTAGCGCTCCATGACCTCGCGCACCCGTGGCGGATAGTTCAACGCCTCCATCTGTCCCATGCCTTCGCGAAAAAATTGCGGCGCCTCTTCGGGCAGGTTCTGCACCAGGACCTCGAACGCCTCCTCCATGATCCCGGGATTGTGGGTGCGCGTGGCGAGTATGGCCCGATTGATATTGAGCACCCGCCAGGGTCGTCCCGGATTGCCCTTTTCCAGGTCCTGCCGGATGTCCGGCGCGGCCGCCTCGATCAACTCCCCCGTCATCGCATACAGCGCTTCGAGTTCGCGCGTGTCATGGGTCTGGTTGGCCGCCGCGGCCGCGGCGTTGACGGCCGGTTCCAGGGTCTGCAGCTCGCCGCCGTTGCGTGCCAGCCAAAGCGCGAGCGGCAGGGCGAGCATCTCCATTTCGTGGCGGCGTGCCTCCAGTCCCAGGCGCGCGGCCCATGCCCCGAGGTCGCCGAGCAGTCCGAAGCCGTAGTCGCCCAGCCGGGCGAGGTCTTCGCGCACCATGTCTCCGGCCCGGGACTCCGGCGCGCGGCGCCCTGCCTCGATGCGCTTGAGGAGGTCGAGCAACTGGGCGGCCGCTTGCGCCAGCAGTCCCGGCGTGACCTCGTCGCCGGTGTGTGACGCGTCGTCCACCTCATAGGCCTCCGCCACTTCGGCCGCCGCCTCGAGCAGCGCGTCGGCGAGTCCGTGGATGTCGGCCGGTGGCAGTCGCATGATACACTCGCCGCAATGCCGGAACCGCCTATTCTACTGGAATCCACCGGGGAGGCGGGAGCTTCGGGTGCGGCGCTTCCCGCGCCGGTTCACGCCCGGCCGGTTCGGTCCCGCAGCGATGAGCCAGTTCTTTCAGATTCACCCGCAGAATCCGCAGCTAAGGCTCGTGCGCCGGGCGGTGGAGGTGATCCGCGAGGGCGGCGTCATCGCCTATCCCACCGACTCGTGCTACGCGCTCGGCTGCCGCATCGGCGACAAGGCGGCCCTGGATCGGATCGTGCGCATCCGGCGCCTGGACGCCCGGCACGAGTTCACGCTCGTCTGCCGCGACCTCTCGGAGATCTCGGTGTACGCGCGCCTGGAGGATTCGGCCTACCGGCTGATCCGCAACCACACGCCGGGACCGTATACCTTTGTTCTGCGGGCCACGCGTGAGGTGCCGCGGCGGCTTCAGAATCCGAAACGCAAGACGATCGGCATCCGCGTGCCCGACGCGGCGATCGCGCAGGCGCTGCTCGCCGAACTCGGCGAGCCGCTGATGAGCACCTCTTTGATTCTGCCCGGGGAGGACCGCCCGCTGTCCGACCCCTTGGAGATCCGGGAGCGGCTCGAACACGCAATCGACGCGGTCGTCGACGGCGGCCCCGGGGGCCTGGACTCGACCACCGTCCTCGAGTGGGTCGACGGGGTTCCGGTCGTGCGCCGTCAGGGGCTGGGACCGGTCGGTTTCATCGAAACCTGAGGCCGCGTCAAGGCTTACGCGCGTCCTCCGAAACCCGCTATAATCGGCCGAATGCCTGGAATGACCCTCGTTCAGACCATCGCCGTCCTGGCGTTGCCGTTGCTGTTCGCCATCACGGTGCACGAGGTGGCGCACGGCTGGGCGGCGCGCCGCCTCGGCGACCCCACGGCCATGATGCTCGGGCGCCTGACGCTCAACCCCGTCAAGCACGTCGACCCGTTGGGCACGGTGCTGATCCCGGCCCTGCTGCTGATTCTCCATGCCCCGTTCCTGTTCGGCTGGGCCAAGCCGGTCCCGGTGACCTGGCAGAATCTGCGCAATCCCAAGCGCGACATGGCCCTGGTGGCGGCGGCGGGGCCCGGCGCCAACCTCGCGATGGCGCTGTTTTGGGCGCTGGTGGCGAAGCTCGGGCTGGCGCTCGCGCCGGCCCTCGGGACCTTCGCCCTGCCGATGGTGTTGATGGGCAAGGTGGGGATCACCATCAATCTCGTCCTGATGGTGTTGAATCTGATCCCGCTCCCGCCGCTCGACGGGGGGCGGGTGCTCGTCGGCCTGCTGCCGGGCCCGCTGGCGTGGAAGGTGAGCCGCATCGAGCCCTACGGTTTTCCGATCCTCCTCGTGCTGCTGGTCACGGGCGCCCTGGCCTACCTCATCGTCCCGCCGCTCGGGTGGTTCGAGCACCTCATCTATCTCACCACTGGACTGTAGGCGCCGCCGGTGAACTCGGTCCCCGCCGCCAATCTCCGCGTGCTCTCCGGCATGCGCCCGACCGGGCGCTTGCATCTGGGCCACTACCACGGGGTGCTCAAGAACTGGGTCGCGCTCCAACATCAGTACGAATGTTTCTTCTTCGTCGCCGACCTGCATGCGCTGACCACCGATTACGAGTCCCCAGGCGTGATCCGCGAGAGCGTCTGGGAGATGGTGATCGACTGGCTCGCCGCGGGCGTCGATCCCAAGGCCGCGCGGCTGTTCATTCAGTCGCGGATCGCGGAGCACTCCGAACTGCACCTGCTGCTGTCGATGATCACGCCGCTGGGCTGGCTCGAGCGCATGCCCACGTACAAGGATCAGCAGGAGCGCCTGAAGGAGAAGGATCTCGCGACCTACGGATTTCTCGGGTATCCGGTGCTGCAGACGGCCGACATCCTGATCTACAAGGCGGGGTTGGTGCCGGTGGGCGAGGATCAGGTCCCGCACGTGGAGATGTCGCGTGAGCTGGCGCGCCGCTTCAACCACCTCTACGGACGCGAGCCGGACTTCGAGGAGAAGGCCGAGGCGGCGGTGCGCACGCTGGGCAAGAAGAACGCGCGCCTCTATCGGGAGCTGCGGCGCCGGTTTCAGGAACGCGGGGACGAGGCGGCCTTGCAGGAGGCGCGCGCGTTGCTCGAGGCGCGCCAGAACCTCACGCTCGGCGACCGCGAGCGGCTCTACGGCTACCTCGAGGGCGGCTCGCGCGTGCTGCTGCCGGAGCCGCAGGCCCTGCTCACGCCGGCGGCCCGGATGCCCGGCCTCGACGGGCAGAAGATGTCCAAGTCCTACGGCAACACCATCGCCCTGCGCGACGACCCCGACGCGGTGGCGCAACGCTTGCGTACCATGCCCACCGATCCGGCGCGCGTGCGCCGCACCGATCCCGGGGACCCGGAGAAGTGCCCGGTATGGCGCTTCCACCAGATCTACTCGGACGAGAAGACGCGCGAGTGGGTCCAGCAGGGGTGTCGCAGCGCGGCCTTCGGCTGCCTCGAGTGCAAGCAGCCCGTCATCGACGCCGTGGTCGCGGAGATCCGGGGTTTCCGCGAGCGCGCGCGCCCGTTCCAGGACGATCCGCAACTGGTCCGTGGTATCATCGCCGAGGGGACCGAATCGGCCCGCGACGTCGCGCGGCAGACGCTCGACGAGGTGCGCGAGGTGATGGGGCTGGTGTACCGGTGAGCGGGGTTGTGCCGCAGAACGAGCCGGCCGGGGCGCCCGCCGAGGCGGCGGAGCCGGAGCAGGCGGAGCTGCCGCTGGCGCTCGTGCGCGGCGAGCCGGTCACGGCCCTGCCGCAGGATCTCTACATCCCGCCCTACGCGCTGGAGGTATTCCTGGAGGCCTTCGAGGGTCCCCTCGATCTGCTCCTCTATCTCATCCGGCGCCAGAACCTGGATATCCTGGACATCCCGATCGCCGAGATCACGCGCCAGTACGTCCAGTATGTGGAACTGATGAAGGAGCTGCGCCTGGAGCTGGCGGCCGAGTATCTGGTGATGGCCGCCATCCTCGCCGAGATCAAGTCGCGGCTGCTGCTGCCGCGACCGACGGAGATCGAGGAGGAGGAGGATCCGCGTGCGGAGCTGGTGCGCCGGCTGCAGGAGTACGAGCGCTGCAAGCAGGCCGCGCAGGAGCTCGACGCCCTCCCGCGCGTGGGCCGCGACCTGTTCCCGGTCCGCGCCGCGGTTCCGGAGTGCGAGCGTCCGCGCGTGTTGCCCAAGGTCACGCTGAAGGAACTGCTGGCCGCGTTCCAGGAGGTGCTGGCGCGTGCCGAGATGTTCACCCACCACCACGTGCAGCGCGAGCCGCTGTCGGTGCGCGAGCGCATGTCGCAGGTACTGGCGGGCGTGCAGGCCGGCGGATTCGTATCTTTTACCAGCCTGTTCGATGTGCGCGAGGGGCGCATGGGAGTGGTCGTCACCCTGCTCGCGGTGCTGGAGTTGATCCGGGAGTCGCTGCTGGAGCTGGTGCAGGCGGAGGCCTTCGCCCCCATTCACGTGAAGGCGGCCGGGTCGGATGCCGGCCCCGATGCCGGTCCGGACGCCGGGATCGACGACGTCGAAGACGAGGAAGCACCCAGTGGAGCCACCGTCGCTTGATCGAATTCTCGAGGCCGCGCTGCTCGCGGCCGAACAGCCGCTCCCGGTGGAGCGGCTGCTGGCGCTGTTCGCCGAGGAAGAGCGCCCCGGGCGCGAGGAGGTGCGCGCGGCGCTGGCGCGCCTCGGCGAGGCGTGCGCCGAACGCGCCGTCGAGCTGGTGGAGGTCGCGGGCGGCTACCGCTATCAGGTGCGGCGCGAGTTCGCGCCGCACATCGCCCGGCTGTGGGAGGAGCGTCCGCCGCGCTATTCGCGCGCGCTGCTCGAGACCCTGGCGCTGATCGCCTACCGCCAGCCGATCACGCGCGGGGAGATCGAGGAGATCCGGGGGGTCGGCGTGAGTTCCTCCATCGTCAAGACGTTGCAGGAGCGCGACTGGATCCGCGTCGTGGGACATCGCGAGGTTCCGGGGCGCCCGGCGATGTACGGGACGACGCGGCGCTTCCTCGACGACTTCAATCTCAAGGGCCTGGATGAGCTGCCGACACTCGCGGAGCTGCGCGATCTCTCCCGCGTGAACGTGGAACTGCCGTTCGACGAGGTCGAGCCGGCGCCGGGCGCGGACGCCCCATCCGGAGATGAGGGGGAGGCGGGGGTGGAGGCGCCTGCAGATGGCGCGACCGGAGCGGCGCCCGCGCCGGATGCCGACGCGCCCGCCGCAGGCGCGAGGGCGCGCGTCCCGGCGCTGGCCGACGCCGAACCGGAGTGACGCCCGGGCGGACGGGCCGCGGCGCGCGGCCGGGTCGGACGGCGGAGCCCGCCGCAGCCGCGGGGAAGGAAAAACTGCAGAAGATCCTCGCCCGCGCCGGGCTCGGATCGCGGCGCGAGATCGAACGCTGGATCGAAGCGGGCCGGGTCGAGGTCAACGGCCACGGTGCGCGCCTCGGCGACCGCGCGGGGCCGGAGGACGCGATCCGGCTCGACGGCCGGCCGGTCGACGTCGGCGCGGCGGTCTCCGGGCGCGTACTCCTCTACCACAAGCCGGTGGGGGAGGTGACCACGCGCAGCGATCCCGAAGGCCGTCCCACCGTCTTTCGCAGTCTTCCGCCGTTACCCGGTGGGCGGTGGATCGCCGTGGGGCGCCTCGACCTCAATACGCTGGGGCTGATCCTGTTCACCAACGACGGCGCCCTCGCGCACCGCCTCATGCATCCCTCGACGGGCCTGGAACGCGAATACGCCGTGCGGGTCCGCGGCGATCCCGACGCGCTGGTCCTCGAACGGCTGCTGCGCGGTGTCGAACTCGACGACGGACCCGCGCGTTTCGAGGCGATCGCCGCGGGCGGCGCGCGCGGCGCGAACCGGTGGTTCCATGTACTCCTGCGGGAGGGGCGCCGGCGGCTCGTGCGCCGGCTGTGGGAGTCCCAGGGACTGGAGGTGAGCCGCCTCATCCGGGTGCGCTTCGGTCCGCTGGTGCTGCCGCGCGGACTGCCGGCGGGGCGGTGGCGCGAGGCGACGGCGGAGGAGCTGCGCGCGCTCTATCGCGCGGCGGGACTGGCGCCGCCGGGCGGAGCCGGTGGACTCCCCCGGCCCGCCAAGGCCACCAAGTCCACCAAGTCCACCAAGTCCACCGGATCCACCGGGTCGGCCGGACGCCGCCGGATCCCGGCCGGCACCCAGCGCCGGCGCCGGTAGTCACGGACGCATGGGCGGTCCGCGAGCGGACGGGTTGCGGCTGCCGCGGCGGCGCGTGCGCTCCGTCTACCGCGCGCTGCTCGCCGGCCACGGGCCCCAACGGTGGTGGCCCGGCGATACGCCCTTCGAGGTCATGGTCGGCGCGGTGCTGACACAGAACACGGCCTGGAGCAACGTCGAACGGGCGATCGCCAATCTGCGCGCCGCCGACGCGCTGGATGCCGGGACGATCGCATCGGTCCCGCTACGGCGTCTGGCGCAGTGGATCCGTCCTTCGGGCTACTTCAACGTCAAGGCGCGACGCCTGCAAAGCTTCTGCCGCTGGTATCGGGACGCCGGCGGCATGCGCCGGCTGTCGCGCTGGGACACCGGGCGCCTGCGCGCGGCGCTGTTGGGCGTCCACGGTGTCGGTCCCGAGACCGCCGACGACATCCTGCTCTATGCCTTCGGACGCCCGGTGTTCGTGATCGACGCCTACACGCGACGGATCTTCGCGCGCCTCGGCCTCGTCGGCGGCCGCGAGCCGTACGAGACGTTGCGCGCGGCCTTCGAGCGGGCCCTGGAAACGGATGCGGCCCTGTTCAACGAATACCACGCCCTCCTGGTGGTACACGGGAAGGACGTCTGCCGCCCGCGGCCGCGCTGCGATGCATGCGTCCTGCGCCGCCACTGTCCCACGGCCGACGCCTGATCGATCGGCGTCGTCGGCCCTTGCCCCGCCGACGACGCCAGATGCAAACGACATCGGACCAGGCAACGGTGTCGGCCGGGCAAGCCCGGCCCTACCCCACATCCACGACGCGCCGGCCCCGGTAGGGCGGGCCTTGGCCTGCCGGCGACGCCGGATTCGAACGACATTGGTCCGATCGATGTCATCGGCCCGCCGGCGGCGCCGTCGCGACCGCCCGGGCATGGGCGTCGCGGCGAAAAAAAACCTCCGGACAGCCCGGAGGTGGAGGGGGAGAGTCCAACCGGTTTGTGTCCGCGGCGGGCGCGCCGCGGGCGATGTCAGGAGACCTTGCGCAGACCGTGCTTGACCCGGGCGCTGAGGTCCTGGAGCTCCTCGGGCATCTGGATCTTCTCGTCGAGGAGGACGATCAAACGCGGGGTGCCGTCCTGCAGCTCGGCGATACGGCGCAGACCGGCGATCGTGCGCTTGTCGTTGAGCGCCGGATTGACGCCACGCAGCAGGTAGACGCCGTAGAGGTTGTTGGAGGCGATGTAGTCGAGCACGTCCACGGGACGCTGCGTATGCGGGATGATGATGTGCTCGAAGCCGCCGAGCCGGAACATGCCCTCCTCGGCAGTCCAATGGTAGACGGCCTTGCCGGTGCGCTGGCTGAAGCTGCGAAACATCTCCATGACCCGCTCGGGGGTCGTGGTCTCGATGGCGATCAGGCGAAAGTCCGCCTGCACCAACTGTTCGATCGGTTGCCGCTGTGCCATGGCTGCATCTCCCGCATTGATCCTTGCCGTTGGAGCCGGAACCGGCCGCGCCGGTTCCCAGCCGCCGTTCCTGGGTATTCAGCCTACGGCCGTCCACCCGCTCAAAGCTGTGAATCCTGTCACTGATCGGGCCTTAGGCCGGGACCCGATCCATGAATTGCACCCGATTCCGGCCCTCCACCTTGGCCTGGTACAGGGCCTCGTCGGCGCGGGCGAAGAGGGCGGCGGGATCGTCTTCCGCCTCCAGGGTGCTCACCCCGACGCTCACTGTCATCTGCAGCTCGACTTCGTTGCAGGTGCAGCGCATCGCCGCGATCGCATTGCGCAGCCGCTCGGCCAGCATCAGTCCGCCGAACCACTCGGTGTTGCTGGCGAGGACCACGAATTCCTCGCCGCCGTAGCGGAACAGCATGTCGCTGGCGCGAATGCAACTCGCGGCGCAGTCCGCCACGTGGCGCAGCGCGCAGTCGCCCATCGTATGCCCGTAGCGGTCGTTGACCGACTTGAAGTGATCGATGTCCATCACCAGCAGCGAGAGGGGGTTCCCGTGGCGGTGCGCGAGTTCGACCTCGCGTCGCAGCGCGGTGTCCAGGGCCCCGCGGTTGTCGACCCCGGTGAGGGGGTCCTTGGACGCCGACCACAGCGCATAGCGGTAGAGCAGGGCGTTGCGCAGGGGTTGCAGCAGCAGCGGGAGCAGTTCCTCCAGTTGCGCGATATCGCGGCCGCTGAAGCGCGTGCGACGCAGGAAGGCGAGTTCCCCCAGGGCCTGGTTTCCGATCATCAGGCGGAAGGTGCAGGTCTGGCGCGCCTCCGCCCCCACCTTGAACAGGAGGGCCTGAGAGGCGTTCCGATAGACGACCCCGTCGTGGGCGACCTGCGGGCGGATCTGCGTCGAGAACACCTCGACGACGCGTTCCACATCCAGCGTGGTCTGCAGCGCGCGGGTCAGGCGCAGGGCGTCGGCGATGCGCTGTGTGCGCCGCGGGCCGCCCGCGGCGCGTGCGCTCGCGGGCGGGGCGGGGGCGGGCGACCAGTCATCCGTAACGGTCTGCAGGTGGGCGGCCATCGTCTGATACTCCGGTTCGCGTCCATTCGCGCCGGGTACCATGCCAAAACCATGCCAGGAGCTGGCATGTAGAAAGAAAGGATAAAGAAATCAAACAGATATAAACTTTCCCAAATAATCCAGGATTATTTCGACGGGTTTCTGACGGAAAATCGGCGGATTTCGGGCTCCCGCGGACGCTCTCCGGAACCGATCTTCCCCTCCGCCACGGCCCGCGGCCGCCGCGTGCTAGACTCCATCCATGGGCACATGGCTGCAATCCGGGGTGCTCGGGCGGGGTGCGTTGCTGGCGGCCGCGCTGGTCTGGACCGGCACCGGCGCCTGGGCGGCCGGTCCCGCGCCGGCGGGCGAGGGGGCGGGCGCCCACGCCCCCGAGGCCCCGGAGCACCCGTCCTGGTTCAAACTCTCCTTCCTCGACCTGCGCCAGGACGTGCGCGAGGCCGCCGCCGCCGGGCGTCGCGTGATGCTCTACTTCTATCAGGACGGCTGTCCCTATTGTAAGAAGCTCATGGAGGACAATTTCGGCCAGCGCGCGATCGCGGAGAAGACGCGACGCCACTTCGACGTCGTCGCCGTGAACATCTGGGGCGCGCACGAGGTGACCGGGCTCGACGGGCGTCGGATGACCGAGAAGGCCTTCGCCGCCGCGCAGCGGGTGCAGTTCACGCCTACGCTGATGTTCCTCGACGAAAAGGGGCGCGAGGTGGTGCGCATCAACGGCTACTTCCCGCCGCACCGGTTCGAGCTGGTTCTGGATTACGTCGCCGCCCGCGGCGAACGCACGGGGACGCTGCGTGACTACCTCGCCGCCCGGGAGCCGGCGCCGGCCAGCGGGAATCTGCATCACGAACCGGGGTTTCTCCAGCCGCCCTATCGGCTCGCGGCGGCCGCCCGCGGCGGCGAACGCCCGCTGCTGGTCTTTTTCGAGCAGCGCCACTGCCGCGCCTGCGACGAACTGCACGAGGATGTGCTGAAGCGGCCGCAGACGCGCCGGCTGTTGCGCCGCTTCGACCTGGTGCTGATCGACCTGTGGTCGGCACAGCCGGTGCAGTTGCCCGACGGGCGCACGCTCTCGGCGGCCGCCTGGGGCCGCTCGCTGGGCGTCGTCTATACCCCGACGCTGGTCTTCTTCGACGCGCAGGGGCGCGAGGTGTTTCGCACCGAGGCGTATCTCAAGGCCTTCCACCTGCAGTCGGCTCTCGACTACGTGGCCTCGGGGGCCTACCGCACCGAACCGAGCTTCCAGCGCTATCTCCAGGCGCGGGCCGACGCCCTGCGCGCGCGCGGCGTTCCGGTCGAACTGATGAAATAGTCTGCGGCCGCAGCCGCGGCGCGGGCGCTTCTGCTATCATGCGTGCGCCGATCGACCGCGGGACGGCGGCCGGCTGCGGAGGGCGCGTGCGCACACTCGAGACCGCCATCGAAAGACTGCTGTTCGGCAGCCGCTGGCTGCTGGCGCCGTTCTATCTGGGACTCGCCCTGGCGGTATTCGTGCTGCTGGGCAAGTTCCTCCAGGAACTGATGCACTTCCTGCCGGCGGCGACGCGGGGCACCGAGAAGGAGGCGATTCTCGGTATCCTCACCCTCGTCGATCTGTCGCTGGTCGCGAACCTGCTCATCATCGTCATCTTCAGCGGCTACGAGAGCTTCGTCTCCAAGCTCGATGTCGGCGACCACGTCGATCGCCCGGACTGGATGGGCAAGGTCTCCTTCTCGGGACTCAAGTTGAAATTGTTCGGTTCCCTGGTCGCGATCTCGGGCATCGACCTGCTCAAGGTGTTCATGAACCTGTCCGACGTCACCGACCGCCAGCTCGCCTGGAAGGTCGGCATCCACGTGACCTTCGTCATCTCCGGCGTCCTCTTCGCGCTCATGGACCGCCTGGCGGAGACGCGCACCGGCGGGGAGCATTGAGCGGTGGGCGCGGGGGATCGGGATCGACCGGCTGCGGCCCCGGAGCGGATCCCCGACTATGTCCCGGCCCCCGACCTGCTTGCCGGGCGGGTCATCCTCGTGACCGGCGCGGCCGAGGGGATCGGGCGCGCCGGCGCGCTCGCCTGCGCCGCGCACGGCGCCACGGTGGTGCTGCTCGACAAGTCGGTACCGCGGGTCGAGTCGCTCTACGACGAGATCGAACAGGCCGGCGGCCCGCAACCGGCGATCTATCCCATGGATCTGGAAGGTGCGCTGCCGCATCACTACCGCGAGCTGGCGGAGACCGTCGGCAAGCAGCTCGGACGCCTGGACGGACTGGTCCACAACGCCGCGTTGCTGGGGGTGCTCGGCCCGTTGCACCACACCGAGCCCGAGACCTGGTCGAAGGTCCTCCAGGTCAACCTGCACGCGCCGTTTCTGCTCACCCACGCCTGCCTGCCCCTGCTCGAACAGGCACCCGACGCCGCAGTCGTGTTCGTCTCGGACCGCGTGGGTCGGCGCGGCCGCGCCTACTGGGGCGCCTACGGCGTATCCAAGTTCGGCATCGAGGGTATGATGCAGATCCTCGCCGACGAGTGGGAGCACCGGGCGAGCCTGCGCATCAACAGCCTCGATCCCGGCCCCGTCGCCACGCAGTTGCGCCACCAGGCCTACCCCGCCGAGGATCCCACGGTGCGCGCCGCGCCCGAGGCCGTCGCGCCGGCGCTGCTCTACCTCCTCGGGCCCGACAGCCGGGGCGTCACCGGCCGCGCGTTCTACTGCGCACGCGATTGAGGCCCGGGGAGCGGGATCGCCGGAGCCGCCACGCGTGGGCGGTCGCGCCGGGGTCCGGGGCGGCGAATGGGTCGGAGTCATCGCGCGTGGGCGGGTCGCGTCGGGTCTCCGCCGATGTCCGGGCGCGATGACCCCGACCCCGTTGAGCGTTGCCGTCCGCCTACGGTGGCTCCGACCCCCGTTTATCGACCTCGCCGCCCGATCCCCTTTCCCCCTCTTTACCTGCCCTCACGCCGCGCCGTGCGCCAGGCGATCCACAGCCGGCGCACCGGGGTGAGCGCCACGCGCCGTTCCAGCAGCCGGCAGCCGTCGCGGCGGATCTCCCCCAGCAGCGCCAGCGCCAGGCGGGCGCGGATTCGGGTCGCGAGTTGCGCCTCGCGGCCGGCCGGCGGGAGCGCGTCGAGGGCGGCCCGTATGCGCGCGGCGGCGCGCTTCACCTGGCGGCCCAGCAGGGCGCGTAGCGCCGGCACGGCGGGATCCGCGCGGAGCGCATCGGGTGCGACGCCGGCGGCGGCGAGTTCGTCCATGGGGAGGAACAGGCGCGCGCGGGCCCGGTCTGCGCCGAGTGCGGCGAGTGCGGTGGTGAGGTAGAGGGCGCTCCCGAGTTCGAACTGGGCCTCCATGGGGTCGTCCGCCCGGGCGCCGAGCAGGCACGCCTCCAGGACCGCCAGTGCACCGCCCGCCCGGCAGCAGTCGATCACCTGGGCGAAGTCGGCGGGCGGCGCGGCGCCGACCTGCGCCGCCACCGCCGCCGCGAGGTCGAGGAGGGGGCCGGGTTCCGTCAGGCCGCGCGCGGCCAGCGTCGGGGCGAGGCTGCGCGTGACCGGGTGGCGCGCCCGCCCGGCGCAGGCGGCGGCGAGTTCCTCCCGCCACCAGGCGAGTTTCGTGTGCGCGACCCCGGGCTCGGAGCACTCGGTCGGGATGCGGTCGAGTTCGTGCGCGAGGGCGTAGAGCGCGGCCAGGCCGGCGCGCTGTGCCGCTGGGATCCAGCGTACGGTGTAGTAGGTATCGGACCCGAACGGCGTGCCCGGCTCGCGGAGCTGCGGTTCGGCGGTGTCGCTATCGTCGTGCATGGTGGGTTCGTCGGCCCTGTTCCCGCGGCCAGCATAGCGCGACCCGGCGCGCCGTCGCAGGCCGGACCGACCGCGCCCGATCAATACGATGCGGGCCACGTCGTTTTGGTCGGGCGTCGTCGGCGGGCCGAGGCCCGCCCCACGGGTGCCGGGATCGGCGTGGGGGCTGGGGTAGGGCCGGGCTTGCCCGGCCGACGCTGTAGGAAGAGGCCACGGAACCCACGGAAAGAATGGAACCGGTCCGTGGGTTCCGTGGATTCCGTGGCGCTCTTGTCTGTTTTCGAAGGTCCCCGCCGCGCCGAAGGGAAATCGCAATCCGCGGCGTCGTCGGCGGAGCGGGCCCCGCGCGAGGCGCCGACGTCGTGAATGCGGTCGATGTCGTTTGGATCAGGCCTCGTCGGCGGGCGAGGGTCCGCCGGTGTCCGGGGCGGTGGTCTCGCGGACCGCCTTCTCCAACGGTTCGGGGGGGTCGAGCGCGCGGCGCGCCTCCACGCCCATCTCGGTGAAGCGGCGCGCGCCCGGCATGACGCTGCGCTCGAACGAGCCCACCGCGCGGTTGTAGTGCTCGACGCCGCTGCCGAGGCTGCGCCCGAGTTTGGCGAGGTGTTCGCTGAAGGTCCCCAGACGCTGGTAGAGTTCCTCGCCGACGCGCCGGATCTGTTCGGCGTTTTCCGCGAGCGCCTCCTGGCGCCAGCCGTAGGCCACGGCGCGCAGCAACGCGACGAGCGTCGTCGGGGTCGCCACCACGACGCGCTGGCGCAGCGCCTCTTCCAGGAGGGCGGGGTCCTGGTCGAGGGCGGCGCTCAGGAACTGCTCGCCGGGCATGAACAGGACGACGAAGTCCGGGCTCTTCTCGAACTGGCTCCAGTAGGATTTCGCCGCCAGTTCGCGCACGCGGTCGCGCACCTTGCGCGCGTGGTGGGCGAGAAAGCCCTCGCGCGATGCGTCGTCGGGGGCCTCCACCGCACTGAGGTAGGCGTCCAGCGGGGTCTTCACGTCGACCACGATCTCGCGTCCGTTGGGCAGGCGCACGATCATGTCCGGACGCAGGGTCCCGCCTTCGCCGGCCGTGGACTCCTGCGGATAGAAGTCGCAGTACTCCACCATGCCGGCCAGTTCGGCGAGGCGCTTGAGCGTCATCTCGCCCCATTGGCCGCGCACCTCGGGCCGCCGCAGCGCCTTGACGAGGTTGCGGGTCTCGCTCTGGAGCTGCTGCTGCGTCTGCGCCATGCCCTCCAGGTAGCGCGTGAGCGACCCGTAGGCCTTCTGGCGCTCCTGTTCCATCTCGCGCACCTGGCGCTCGGTCTTCTCGAGCGCCTCGCGGATCGGCTTGACCAGCCCTTCGATGCTCTTTTCCTTCTTCTCGAGTTCGGCCGACGCCTGGAGCTGGAACTGCTTGAGGTTCTCGCGCGCGAGCCGCAGGAATTCCTCGTTGTTGCTGCGCAGGGCGGCGCCCGAGAGGGCGCTGAAGGTCTCGGCGAGCTGCTCGCGCGCCGACTGCAGCGCCGCCAGCTTCTCGCCGGCGGCGCGCTCCTGCATCTCCAGGCGCGTGGCGAGCCGCGCGTTCTCCTCGCGCAACGCCGCGGTTTTGCGTCCCTGGAGGGCGAGGCCGGCCAGCAGGCCCAGCGCCGCGGCCGGCAACGCGGCGAGCAGCAACCAGCCGAGGGTCCCGGCGCCCACCTCAGATCCCGGTCGCGGGCGGCGGGGCCCGCCTCATGCCGGTCGTGCGCCGGCGTCGGCGCGATCCCAGGCGATCCACTGCAGCAGCTCCTGGGGCTGGCGGACCATTCCGTCGGCGCCCCAGGATTCGGGTGCGGTGTCGGCGCCGACGTAGCCGAACATCGCAATCAGCGTGTGCATCGCGGCGCGGTGGCCGGCCTCGATATCGCGCCGCGCGTCGCCGACGTAGAGGCAGTCGGCCGGTCGCGTCGCGGCGAGGCGGCAGGCGTGCTCCAGCGGCTCGGGGTGCGGCTTGCGGTTGGCGGTGGTGTCCCCGCTCACCACGCAGGCGGCCCGCTCCCACAGGCCCAGCGCGCGCATCAGCGGGTCGGTGAGCCAGGCCGGCTTGTTGGTGACCACTCCCCAGGCGATACGGGTCTCCTCGAGGCGCCGCAGGACCGCCTCCATACCCGGAAACAGCCGCGTCGCGCGCACCAGATGCGCCTGGTAGAGGTCGAGGAACCGCCGCCGCAGGGGTTCGAATTCCGCGGCCTGCGGCTCCAGGCCGAAGGCGAGACGGATCAGTCCCGCGCTGCCGTCGGAGACGCGCGGGCGGATGTCCTCGTAGGGCAGGGGCGCACGACCCTGTTCGGCGCGCAGCAGGTTGAGCGCATAGGCCATGTCGGGAGCGGTGTCGAGCAGGGTGCCGTCGAGGTCGAACAGCACCGCCTGCACACGCCACGGCGGCGGAGCGGGGGGCGGCATCAGCAGACCGGGCCGCCGCCATCGTCGGCATCGTCGGCCGGGCGCCGGCAGTGGGCGAGATAGTTGACATCGACGTCGCCCCCGAGGCGGAAACCGCCGGTGAGCGGATCGTAGTGGAGCCCCGTCAGGTCCCGCAGACTCAGGCCGGCGCGTCGCGCCGCGCGCTCCAGTTCGGAGGGGCGGATGAACTTGCGGTAGTCGTGCGTGCCCTTGGGCAGGAGGCCGAGGAGGTACTCGGCCCCGATCACGGCGAGCAGATAGGACTTGGGATTGCGGTTCAGCGTCGAGAAGAAAACGTGGCCGCCGGGGCGAACCAGCGTCGCGCAGGCGCGGATCACCGAGTCCGGATCCGGTACGTGCTCGAGCATCTCGAGGCAGGTGACCACGTCGAACGCCCCGGGCGATTCGGCCGCCAGCTCCTCGGCCGTCGTGCGGCGGTAGTCGACCTCGAGCCCGGATTCGAGCAGGTGCAGCTTCGCCACCGACAACGAGGCCTCGGCCATGTCGATGCCGGTGACCCGGGCGCCGGCCGCGGCCAGCGCCTCGGCGAGCAGGCCGCCGCCGCAGCCCACGTCGAGCACCCGCGCGCCGCGCAGCGGTGCCCGCGCCGCGATGTATTCCAGGCGCAGCGGATTGATCCGGTGCAGCGTGCGGAACTCCCCCTGCGGGTCCCACCAGCGCGCCGCATAGGTGTCGAAGCGCGCCAGTTCGCCGGGGTCGACGTTGGGTGCCGGAGTGTTCAATGCGCGGTCCTCATTCGGGGTCGGAGGCGGCGATGCGTCCGCGCCAGGCACGGGCGCGCTCGCGGATCGATCCGGGATCCAGGGTGGTGAGCGCCCGGTCCTCGAGCAGCGCACGCCCGGCGACCCACACGTCGGTCACCTGATGGCGGGTCGCGGCGTAGACGAGCTGCGATAGGGGATGATAGACCGGCTCGGTCTCGAGTTCACCCAGATGCACCGCGACGAGATCGGCGGATTTCCCCGGTTCCAGGCTGCCGGTCTCCGCGCCCAGCCCGAGCGCCGCGGCCCCGTTGAGCGTCGCCATGCGCAGCGCGTCCGCCGCCGGCAGCGCGGCCGCCTCGCCGGCCACCGCCTTGGCGAGCAGGGCGGCGGTGCGCATCTCGCCGAGCATGTCCAGGTCGTTGTTGCTGGCGGCGCCGTCGGTGCCGAGGGCGACGTTGACGCCGGCGCGCGCGAGCCGCTCGACCGGGCAGAATCCGCTCGCGAGCTTGAGGTTCGACTCCGGGCAGTGGACCACGTGCGCGCCGCTCTGCGCCAGGAGATCGATCTCGGCATCGTCGAGACAGGTCATGTGCACGGCGAGCAGTTCGGGCGAGACCAGGCCGAGGTCGCGCAGGCGCTCCAGGGGACGGCGGCCGGTCTCCTCCAGCGCCCGCTCCACTTCCCCGGCGGTCTCGTGCACGTGCATGTGAACCGGGAGCTCGAGTTCGTCGGCCAGCGTGCGGATGCGCCCGAGCGCGGCGTCGCCCACGCTGTAAGGGGCGTGCGGGGCGAAGGCGGTGCGGATCAGCGGGTCGGCCCGGTACTCGTCGTGCAGCGCGAGGCCCTTGCCCAGGTACTCCTCCCAGTCGGCGGCCCAGGCGCTGGGGAAATCGATGACGATGAGTCCGACGCAGGCGCGCATGCCGCAGGCCGAGGCCGCGCGCGCGACCACGTCGGGGAAGAAGTACATGTCGTTGAAACAGGTCGTCCCGCCGCGCAGCATCTCGGCCATCGCGAGCTGGGTGCCGTCGTGGACGAACTCCGTGCCGACCCAGCGCGCCTCCGCCGGCCAGATGTGCTCGTTGAGCCAGCGCATCAGCGGCAGGTCGTCGGCGAGGCCGCGCAGGAGCGTCATCGCCGCGTGCGTGTGGGTGTTGACCAGACCGGGGATGAGCGCGTGTTCCCGCAGCTCGCGTCGCGCGCGGGGGCGGTAGCGCGCCCGGGCCTGTTCCCGGGGCAGCAGCTCGAGGATGCGCCCCGCGTCGACGGCGACGGCGTAGTCCTCGTGCACCACGCCGTGCGGTTCCACGGGCACCACCCACCGCGCCTCGATCAGCGTGTCGATCTCGCGTGCCTGCACCTGGGTCGGCCTCGTCGCGTTGGGGTTCGGCGCGCCCGGGCCACTCGGCGCCGCGGGCGCTGGCAGTATACCAACGTGCGCGCTACCGGGCCTACGGCGCGCGCCGGCGGGTTCGTGTATCCTGCGCGCATCGGCGGATCGGCACGGGAGGTGCGCGGGGAATGGAGCGGGAGTTCGATACGGTGCGGGCGGTGCAGTGGCGCGACGGGCGTCTGGTCCTGCTGGACCAGCGCCGGCTGCCGGAGAGCACCGAGTTCGTCATGCTCGACGACGCGACCGCGACCGCGCAGGCGATCCGCGACATGGTCGTGCGCGGTGCGCCGGCGATCGGCGTCACCGCCGCGTACGGGGTGGTGCTGGCGGCACGCGACGCCTACGCCCGCAGCGGTCCGGACTGGCGCGGGAGCTGGGGCTCCGATCTCGAGACGCTCGCGGCGGCGCGCCCGACCGCCGTCAATCTCGCCTGGGCGATCGCCCGCATGGTGCGCCGCGCCGAGGCCCTGGGGGAGGAGGATCCGGCGGCCGCACTCCTCGCCGAGGCGCGGGCCATCCACGCGGAGGACATCGCCGCCAACCGGCGCATGGGCGAACTGGGCGCGGCGCTCTTCGACAAGCCGTGCGGGGTGCTCACGCACTGCAACACAGGTTCGCTCGCCACCGGCGGCTACGGCACCGCCCTCGGCGTGATCCGCAGCGCCTACCGTGCGGGCAAGGTGACCGAGGTCTTCGCCGACGAGACGCGCCCATGGCTGCAGGGCGCACGGCTGACCGCCTGGGAGCTCACCACCGACGGCATTCCCGTGCGGCTGCTGGTGGACGGGGCGGCCGCGCATCTGATGGCCTCGGGCCAGGTCGGCTGGCTGATCGTCGGCGCCGACCGCATCGCGGCCAACGGCGACGTGGCCAACAAGATCGGCACCTACGCCGCCGCCATCGCCGCGCGCCACCACGGCGTGCGGGTGATGGTGGTGGCGCCGAGCACGACGGTGGATCCGGCGACCCCCGACGGGGCCTCGATTCCGATCGAGCAGCGCGATCCCGGCGAGGTGCTGGCGTGGGGCGGGCATCGGGTCGCGCCGCCGGGGGTGGCGGCGTGGAACCCGGCCTTCGATGTCACGCCGGCGGCGCTGATCGATGCGCTGGTGACCGAACGCGGCGTGGTCCGTGCCCCCGACCGGGAACGGATGCGCGCCGTATTCCCGGCGGGCGCGCCCGGCGTCGACTAACCCGCCGCCGGCGGCCGCTATCGCGCCCGTCTCTATGGTATGATGCACGTTTCGCGGCGCGGACGGCCCATGGCGGGCGTCCGCGCCGCGCGATTCCTCCGTCCGGCGTAGGGGCGCGCGATTGCCCAGGGCGCGCGGCCCCGCGGTGTCCGGGCGCGGTACCACCGAAAGATTCAGGAGCCAGTCCCGCCCGGCATGGCCGAGTTCGCCAAAGAAATCCTACCGGTCAATCTCGAAGACGAGATGAAGCAGTCCTACCTCGGTTACGCGATGAGCGTAATCATCGGGCGGGCGCTGCCGGACGTGCGCGACGGTCTCAAGCCGGTGCACCGTCGCGTGCTGTTCGCGATGAGCGAGCTGGGCAACGACTGGAACAAGCCCTACAAGAAGTCCGCGCGCGTGGTCGGCGACGTCATCGGCAAATACCACCCGCACGGCGAGGCGGCCGTCTACGACGCCATCGTGCGCATGGCGCAGCCGTTCTCGATGCGCTACCCGCTGGTCGACGGACAGGGGAACTTCGGTTCGGTCGACGGCGACCCGCCCGCCGCCATGCGCTATACCGAGGTGCGCATGGCGCGCATCGCGCACGAGCTCATCGCCGATCTCGACAAGGAGACGGTCGACTTCGTCGCCAACTACGACGAGACCGAGCGCGAACCCGCGGTGTTTCCGACCCGGATCCCGAACCTGCTGATCAACGGATCGGCCGGGATCGCCGTGGGCATGGCGACCAATGTTCCGCCGCACAACCTGAGCGAAGTGATCGACGCCTGCCTGGCGCTGCTCGACGATCCCGATCTGCCGGTGGGGCGCATCATGGAGCACCTGCCCGGCCCGGACTTCCCCACCGCCGGCCTGATCAACGGCGCGGCCGGGATCCGCGAGGCCTACCGGACCGGGCGCGGGCGTATCTACGTGCGCGCGCGCAGCCACGTCGAGGCGGACGATCGCGGGCGCGAGGCGATCGTCGTCACCGAACTGCCGTATCAGGTCAACAAGGCGCGGCTGTTGGAGAAGATCGCGGCGCTCGTCAAGGAGCGGCGCATCGAGGGTATCACCGAGCTGCGCGACGAGTCGGACAAGGACGGTCTGCGCGTGGTCATCGAGCTGCGCCGCGGCGAGCCCTCGGAGGTGGTGCTCAACAACCTCTATCAGCACACGCAGTTGCAGACCGTGTTCGGCATCAACATGGTGGCGCTGGTCGACGGACAGCCGCAGCTCCTCGACCTCAAGCGCATCCTCGAGGCGTTCATCCGCCATCGGCGCGAGGTGGTCACCCGGCGCACGATCTACGACCTGCGCAAGGCCCGGGAACGGGCCCACATCCTCGAGGGTCTGGCGGTCGCGCTGGCGAACATCGACGCGGTGATCGCGCTGATCAAGGCCGCGGCGGGACGCGCCGAGGCGCGCGACGCACTGTTGGCGCGGACCTGGGACCCGGGGATGGTGACGGCAATGCTCGAGCGCGCCGGCGCCGACGCCTCGCGCCCCGAGGGCCTGGCGGCGGAGCTGGGCCTGCAGGACGGCGGTTACCGGCTCTCGGCGGAGCAGGCGCAGGCGATCCTCGATTTGCGCCTGCATCAGCTCACCGCCCTCGAGCAGGACAAGCTGGTCGAGGAATACACGAAACTCCTCGATCAGATCGGCGCGTTCCTGCGCATCCTCTCCGACCCGGACCGGCTGACGGAGGTCATCCGCGAAGAACTCAAGGAGATCCGCGAGCGCTACGGCGATGCGCGCCGCACCGAGATCGTCGCCACGCAGGAGGACCTCACCATGGAGGACCTCATCGGCGAGGAGGACGTGGTGGTCACCCTTTCCCACGCCGGCTACGCAAAGATCCAGCCGGTCGACGCCTACCGGGCGCAACGGCGCGGCGGGCGCGGCAAGGCGGCGGCGAGCGTGCGCGAAGAGGACTTCATCGAGAAGCTGTTCATCGCCAACACCCACGATACGCTCCTGTGCTTCTCCAGCCGCGGGCGCGTCTACTGGCTGAAGGTCTATCAGTTCCCCCAGGCGGGGCGCTCGGCGCGCGGCCGGCCGATCGTCAACCTCCTGCCATTGGAGGAGGGCGAGCGCATCAACGCCCTGCTGCCCGTGCGCGAGTACGAGCAGGGGCGTTACGTGTTCATGGCGACCCGCGACGGTACCGTGAAGAAGACGCCGCTGGAGGACTTCTCGCGCCCGCGTACCGCCGGGATCATCGCCGTGGAGCTGCGCGGCGACGACCGCCTGGTCGGTGTCGCGCTCACCGACGGGGCGCGCGAGGTGATGCTGGTGACCAGCGCGGGTAAGGCGATCCGCTTCCCCGAGGAGCAGGTGCGCCCGATGGGCCGCACCGCGGCGGGCGTGCGCGGCGTGCGCCTCGGTGCGGGCGAGTCCGTCGTCGGCCTGATGGTCGCCGAACCGGGCAGCGTGCTCACCGTCACTGAGCACGGCTACGGCAAGCGCACCGCGGTGGAGGATCACCCCACGCAAGGGCGCGGCGGGCAGGGCGTGATCGGCATCCGCACCAGCGAGCGCAACGGCCGTGTGGTGGGGGCCGTGCTGGTGCACGAGGAGGACGAGATCATGCTCATCAGCGAGAGCGGCACGCTGGTGCGCACGCGGGTCGCCGAGATCCCCGTACTCGGGCGCAACACCCAGGGCGTGCGCCTGATCCGCCTCGGCGGGAGCGAGCGCCTGGTCGGCGTGGAACCGATCTTCGACGACGGCGAGTCGGAGGCGGACGATTGAATGCACACGCCGGGCGCATGCGGTCCCGGCGGCGGACGTTGCGAGGTGCGTGGGCGATGAGTCGGGTATTCAATTTCAGTCCCGGTCCGGCGATGCTGCCGGAGGTCGTGCTGCAGCAGGCGCGGGAGGAGTTGACGGACTGGCGCGGCAGCGGCATGTCGGTCATGGAGATGAGCCATCGCGGCAAGGAGTTCATGTCCATCGCCGCGGAGGCGGAGGCGGACCTGCGCGGGCTGCTGGGGGTCCCGGACGCCTACAAGGTGCTCTTCCTGCAGGGCGGGGCGACGGCGCAGTTCGCCGCGGTCCCGCTCAACCTCCTGCGCGGGCGCGAGCGCGCCGACTACGTGAATACCGGTGCGTGGTCGAAGAAGGCGATCGCCGAGGCCGCGCGCTACTGCAGCGTGAACGTCGCGGCGAGCACGGAGGCGCAGGGGTTCACGACGGTTCCGGCGCAGGACACCTGGCGCCTGGACCCGGACGCCGCCTACGTGCACTACACCCCCAACGAGACCATCGGCGGGGTGGAGTTCCACTGGGTCCCCGATACCGGCGCGGTGCCGCTCGTCGCCGACATGTCCTCGACGATCCTCTCGCGTCCGATCGACGTCTCGCGCTTCGGGCTGATCTACGCGGGCGCCCAGAAGAACATCGGCCCGGCGGGGCTCACAGTGGTGATCGTGCGCGAGGATCTGCTCGGCGCCGCGCACCCGGCGACCCCGACGCTGCTCGACTACCGGGTGCAGGCCGAGAACGGCTCGATGTACAACACGCCGCCGACCTACGCGTGGTACATCGCCGGCTTGGTGTTCCGGTGGATACGCGACGAGGGCGGACTCGATGCCATGGCGGAGCGCAACCGGCGCAAGGCCGAGCGCCTCTACGCGGCGATCGACGAATCCGGCTTCTACCACAGTCCGGTCGATCCCGCGTGCCGTTCGTGGATGAACGTGCCCTTCACGCTCGCGGACCCGACCTTGGACAAGGAGTTTCTCACGGGCGCGCAGGAGGCGGGCCTGGTGGGTCTCAAGGGGCACCGCTCGGTCGGCGGGATGCGCGCCAGCATCTACAATGCCATGCCCGAGGCGGGTGTCGAGGCGCTCATCGGTTTCATGCGCGAGTTCGAGCGCCGCCGCGGCTGAGGGCCGTGCCCGCGCCGCGGGCGTCAAATTCAGCAGAGAGACGATTCCCGGGATGTTCAAGGTTCTCACGCTCAACAACATCTCTCCCGCGGGCCTCGACCGGCTGCCGCGGGAGCGCTACGAGGTCGCCTCCGAGATCCGGCGGCCCGATGCCATCCTGCTGCGCTCTTTCAACATGCACGAGATGGAGTTGCCGGAGACGCTCAAGGCGGTCGGCCGCGCCGGCGCGGGGGTCAACAATATCCCCGTCGATCGCCTCACGCGCCGCGGCGTCGCCGTGTTCAACGCCCCCGGCGCCAACGCCAACGCCGTCAAGGAGCTGGTCGTCGCCGGCATGTTGCTCGCGGCGCGCAACATCTGTCAGGCGTGGGCCTACGCCCGGGGGTTGGAGGGCGACGCGGTTGCGGTGCACCGGCAGGTGGAGGCGGGCAAGAAGCGCTTCGTGGGCTTCGAGCTGCCGGGGCGCACGCTGGGTGTGGTCGGGCTCGGTTCCATCGGGGTCCAGGTGGCCAACGCGGCGATCGCCCTCGGCATGAACGTGATCGGCCACGATCAGCAGATCACCGTGCAGCGGGCCTGGCAGCTCTCCTCGCAGGTGCAGCAGGCGACCAGCGTGGACGACCTGCTCGCGCGCTCGGATTTCGTGACCTTCCACACGCCGCTGACCGAGTCGACGCGGCACATGATCAACGCCGAACGGCTCGCCTTGATGCGCCCGGGCGCGGTCGTGCTGAATTTCGCGCGGGACGGGATCGTGGACAACACCGCGATCCGCGCGGCGCTCGACGCCGGGCGGATCTACGCCTACGTGTGCGATTTTCCGCATCCGGACCTGCTGCAACACGATCGCGTCGTCGCGCTGCCCCATATCGGGGCGTCTACGCGCGAGGCGGAGGAGAACTGCGCGGTCATGGTGGCGGACGCCGTGCGCGACTACCTCGAGCACGGCATCGTGCGCAACTCGGTGAATTTCCCGGAGGTGGTCATGCCGCGTACCGAGGGCCACCGCCTCGCGGTGGTCAACAGCAACGTACCGAACATGGTCGGGCAGATCTCCACGGCGCTGGCCAAGGCGGGCCTCAATATCCTCGATATGCTCAACAAGTCGCGCGGCGAAGTGGCCTATAATCTGGTGGACGTCAACGCGCCGGTCCCGGAGTCGACGCTGGCGGAGATCCGCTCCATCGACGGCGTGCTTGCGGTGCGGTTGTTGAACAACGGGGCCTGAGGCCGGGGGCGGATCCGGGGCGGCGGTTCGGGTGGACGAAGAACGAAAACTCGGGGAGATCCGCGCGCGCATCGACGAGCTGGACGAGCGTATCCAGGCGTTGATCGCAGAGCGCGCCGAGTGCGCGCGCGCCATCGCCGAGATCAAGCACGCCTCCGGTGCGGACAACGGTTTCTATCGCCCCGAACGCGAGGCGCAGGTGTTGCGGCGGGTGCAGGCGCGCAATCGCGGCCCGCTGCCCGACGAGGACCTGCTGCGCATCTTCCGCGAACTCATCTCCGCCTGCCTGGCGCTGGAGGAGTCGCTCACGGTGGGTTTTCTCGGCCCGGAGGGGACCTTCACCCAGGAGGCCGCCTTCAAACACTTCGGGCATTCGGTGCGCACGGTCCCGCTCGCGACCATCGAGGACGTCTTCCGCGAGGTCGAGGCGCAGGGGGCGCGCTTCGGCGTGGTGCCGGTGGAGAACTCCACCGAGGGCGTCATTCACCATACCCTCGATCGCTTTCTGGTCTCGCCGCTGCGCATCTGCGGCGAAGTCGAGCTGCGCATCCATCATCATCTCCTGGGCGCCGGCGGCGGCGAGATCCGCCGCGTCTACTCGCACCAGCAGTCGCTGGCGCAGTGCCGGCGCTGGCTCGACCGCGAGCTGCCCCAGGCCGAGCGCGTGGCGGTGAGCAGCAACGCGGAGGCCGCGCGGCGCGTGCGCGGCGAGGCCGGGGCGGCGGCCATCGCCGGCGACACCGCGGCGCAGCTCTACGGGCTCGAGGTGCTGGCCGGGAACATCGAGGACGAGCCCGACAATACGACGCGTTTCCTGGTGATCGGCTCGCAGGCGGTGCCGCCGAGCGGCAACGACAAGACCTCGCTGCTGGTCTCGACGCGCAACCGCTCCGGCGCGCTCGCGCGGCTGCTCGAGCCCCTGGCACGGCACGGCGTCAGCATGACGCGCATCGAGTCGCGTCCCTCGCGGCGCGGGGTGTGGGAGTACGTGTTCTTCGTCGACGTCCTCGGCCACGCCGCGGAGGAGCCGCTGGCGCCGGCGCTCGCGGAACTCCAGGAGGAGTGCACGTTGTTCAAGGTGCTCGGCTCCTACCCGCGCGCGAGCCTGTGAGCGGATCGGTGGGCGCAGGGCCCGGCAGCGGGATCCGCAGCGGGCGGGGTGACGACCCGGGCGCGGGTGCGGCGGCGCCGGTGCGGCGCTTGTGCGTGATCGGCGTCGGGCTGATCGGGGGCTCGTTCGCGCGCGCCCTGCGCGCCGCCGGCGCCTGCGCCGAGATTGTCGGGTGCGGTCGCGACGCCGCGCACCTGGAGCGGGCGCGCGCGCTCGGCGTGATCGATCGCGCCGAGGTCGATCCGGCGCGCGCCGTCGTCGATGCGGATGTGGTGATGCTGGCCGCGCCCGTGGGCGCGAGCGGCGCGCTGCTCCAGGCGGTGGCGCCGGTGCTGCGCGACGACGCGCTGATCAGCGACGCCGGCAGCGTCAAGGGGTCGGTGCTCGCCGCGGCGCGCGCCGCGCTGGGGGGCCGCTTCCCGGCCTTCGTCCCGGGTCACCCCATCGCCGGGACCGAACGCAGCGGGGTCGAGGCCTCGAGCGTGGACCTCTTCCGTGGGCGCTGCACGGTGTTGACCCCGACCGCGGAGACCGACGCGCGGGCGCTGGCCCGGGTGCGCGGGTTATGGGAGGCGTGCGGGGCGCGCGTGGTGGAGATGGACGCCGCGCACCACGACCGGGTGTTCGCCGCCGTCAGCCACCTGCCGCACCTGCTCGCCTACACCCTCGTCGACTGGATCGCCGCGCGCCCCGACGCCGCCGAGCTGTTCGACTTCGCCGGCGGCGGCTTTCGGGACTTCACCCGCATCGCCTCCAGCGACCCGGTCATGTGGCGCGACATCTGTACGGCCAACGCCGAGGCGCTGGGCGCGCAGCTCGCGGAGTTCGCCGCGGCGCTGGACGCGGTGCTGCGGGCCGTGCGCGCCGGCGACGCCGCGGCGCTCGAGGCGCTGTTCGCGCGCGCCAAGCGCGCCCGCGACCGGAAGGTGGAGGCGGAGCGGTGAGCGCCGGCGGCCGCTACCGGGTCCGCCCGGGCGGGCGCCTGGTCGGGCGCCTGCGCGTACCCGGCGACAAGTCGATCTCGCACCGCGCGCTCATGTTGGGCGCCGTCGCCGAGGGGGTCACCGTCATCGACGGCTTCCTCGAGGGGGCCGACTGCCTGGCGACCCTACGGGCGCTGCGCGCGCTCGGGGTGGAGATCGAAGGCCCCGCAGGCGGGCGGGTCACCGTGCACGGCGTCGGCCTGCACGGGCTGCGGCCCCCGACCGCTGCGCTCGATCTCGGCAACTCCGGCACCTCCATGCGCCTGCTCGCCGGTCTGCTCGCCGGGCAGGCGTTCCCGGTCACCCTGACCGGCGACGCCTCGCTCTCGCGCCGCCCGATGCGGCGCATCACCGAGCCGCTCGCGGCGATGGGTGCGCGCATCGAGACGACCGCCGCGGGTACCGCGCCGCTGCGTCTGGCGGGCGGGGCGCGGCTGCACGGCATCGACTACGACCTCCCGGTGGCGAGCGCGCAGATCAAGTCCTGCCTGCTGCTCGCCGGGCTGTATGCGCACGGGCACACCTGCGTGCGCGAGCCGGCGCCCACGCGCGATCACACCGAGCGCATGCTCGCGGGCCTGGGTCACGCCCCCGCGCGCGCGGGCGGGCGCATCTGCGTGGAGGGCGGCGCACGGCTGCACGGACGGGCCATCGACGTCCCGGCGGACCTGTCCTCGGCCGCGTTCTTCCTGGTCGGGGCGAGCATCGCGCCGGGCTCGGACCTGCGGCTCGAACACGTCGGCGTCAACCCCACGCGCACCGGGGTGATCGAGATCCTGCGCCGCATGGGCGCGGACATCGAGATCCTCAATCCGCGCGAGGCGGGCGGCGAGCCGGTCGCGGACCTGCGGGTACGGGCGGCCCCCCTGCGCGGCATCGCCATCGGGCCGGAGCTGGTGCCCCTGGCGATCGACGAGTTTCCGGCGGTCTTCGTGGCCGCGGCCTGCGCCGAGGGCGAGACCGTGCTCACCGGGGCGGAGGAGCTGCGCGTGAAGGAGAGCGACCGCATCCAGGTAATGGCCGAGGGCCTGCAGGCCCTCGGGGTGGCGGCGCGCCCGACCGCGGACGGCATCGTCATCCGCGGCGGCACGCCGGGCGGAGGCACGGTGGACAGCCACGGCGATCACCGCATCGCCATGGCCTTCGCGATCGCCGCGCTGCGCGCCGCCGGGCCGGTCACGGTCACCGACACCAGCAACGTGGAGACCTCCTTTCCGGGATTCCCGGCCGCCGCCGCCGGGGTCGGCCTCGGGATCGTCGCCGAGCGCGGCGGGGACCCGGCGGCGGAGGCGCGGGAGTGACCGGCCCGGCCGCTTCCGGCCCGGTGCCGGTGGTCACGATCGACGGTCCCGGCGGTTCGGGGAAGGGGACCGTGGGCCGGCGGCTGGCGCAGGCCCTGGGCTGGCATTACCTCGACAGCGGCGCGCTCTACCGCCTCGTGGCCCTGGCGGCGCAGCGCCGCGGCGTGGCCCTGGACGACGCGCCGGCCCTGGCGGCCCTGGCCCGTGACCTGGAGGTCCTCTTCGAGATCGGTCCCGGCCCCGACGAGGAACGTGTCCGGCTCGCGGGGGACGAGGTCGGCCCCGATCTGCGCACCGAGGCCTGCGGGGAGCGCGCCTCGCGGGTCGCGGCCCTGCCGGCGGTGCGCGCGGCGCTCCTGGAGCGCCAGCGGGCGTTCCGCCGCCCCCCGGGGCTGGTGGCCGACGGGCGCGACATGGGCAGCGTCGTATTTCCGGACGCGACGCTCAAGATCTTCCTCACGGCGAGCCCCCTGGAGCGCGCCCGCCGGCGCTATAACCAGTTGAAGGAGAAAGGGGTCAGTGCTAACCTAGCGGCTCTTTCGGACGAGATCGCCCGCCGGGACGCGCGTGACGCGCAACGGGCCGTGGCCCCGTTGCGTCCGGCCGCCGATGCGGTCGTGCTCGACACCACCGGGATGGCGATCGCCGAAGTGGTGGCGCGCGTGCGCGGGTTGCTGTAACGTGCCCCGGCTTGCGAGAGGGCGGTCGGGCCGGGGCCCGGCCGGCGGGTCCATTCGTCGACAGGACGTACAGGGCAGAGATTAATCGGAATGAGTGAAAGTTTCGCGGAGTTGTTCGAGCAGAGCCTGGCGCACACGCAGATGCGGCCCGGTTCGATCATCACCGGCAAGGTGGTGGACATCCGGCCCGATGCGGTGGTGGTGAGCGCGGGCCTGAAGTCGGAGGGGGTCATCCCCATCGACCAGTTCTATACCGACGACGGCGCCCTCGAGGTCTCCCTGGGCGACGAGATTGAGGTCGCCCTGGATGCGGTCGAGGACGGCTTCGGCGAGACCCGCCTCTCGCGCGAGAAGGCCAAGCGCGCGCGCACCTGGACCCACCTGGAGCAGGCCTTCGAGAAAGGCGAGACGGTCACCGGCCAGATCAGCGGCAAGGTCAAGGGCGGTTTCACGGTGGATCTGGACACCGTGCGCGCCTTCCTGCCCGGCTCGCTCGTGGACATCCGCCCGGTCCGCGATACCACCTACCTCGAGGGCAAGGATCTCGAGTTCAAGGTCATCAAGATCGACCGCAAGCGCAACAACGTCGTGGTCTCGCGCCGCGCGGTGCTCGAATCCGAATACTCCGCCGAGCGCGAGGCCCTGCTCGACAAGCTCGAGGAGGGCGCCGTCCTCAAGGGTGTGGTGAAGAACCTGACCGACTACGGCGCGTTCGTCGATCTCGGCGGCATCGACGGGCTGCTGCATATCACGGATATGGCGTGGAAGCGCGTCAAGCATCCCTCCGAGGTGTGCAACATCGGCGACGAACTCGAGGTCAAGGTGCTCAAGTTCGACCGCGAGCGCAACCGCGTCTCCCTCGGCCTCAAGCAGCTCGGTGAGGATCCGTGGGTCGACCTCTCGCGCCGCTACCCGGTCGGCACCCGCCTGTTCGGCAAGGTCACCAACATCACCGACTACGGCTGCTTCGTGGAGATCGAGGAAGGCGTCGAGGGCCTGGTTCACGTCTCGGAGATGGATTGGACCAACAAGAACGTGAGCCCCTCCAAGGTCGTGCAGATGGGCGACGAGGTGGAGGTGCTGGTGCTGGACATCGACGAGGAGCGCCGGCGTATCTCCCTCGGCATCAAGCAGTGCCAGTCCAATCCGTGGGAGGCCTTCGCGGCCACCCACAACAAGAACGACCGGGTCGTGGGTACGATCAAGTCGATCACCGATTTCGGCATCTTCGTCGGACTCGAGGGCGATATCGACGGACTCATCCATATGTCGGACATCTCCTGGAACGTGCCCGGCGAGGAAGCCATCCGCGACTACAAGAAGGGCGACGAGATCGAAGCGGTGGTGCTTAGCGTGGACCCGGAGCGCGAGCGCATCTCGCTCGGGATCAAGCAGCTCGACAAGGACCCGATGTCCAATTTCCTCGGCGGCAACGAGAAGGGCGCCGTCGTCAAGGGGACGGTGCGCGAGGTCGACGCCAAGGGTGCCGTGATCGACCTCGGCGACGGCGTCGAGGGCTACCTGCGCGCCTCCGAGCTCACCCGCGACCGCGTCGAGGACGCGCGCACCGTGCTCAACGTCGGCGACGAGGTCGAGGCGAAGTTCATCGGGGTCGACCGCAAGAATCGCACCATCAATCTCTCGATCAAGGCCCTCGAAGATCAGGAGGAGAGCCAATCGGTGCGCGACTACGGTCGTTCGTCCGCGGCCGGAACCACGAGTCTGGGCGACATCCTCAAGGAGCAGCTCGAAAAGAACGAATAGCGAAGCGATGCGCGCGCACGGGGTGGTGCCGCGCCGCCGGGCGGTCGCCGGCGGCGGAGAACGATCGGTATTGGAAGGGGATACCGAAGAATGACAAAGTCCGAGTTGATCGAGGCGCTCGCGCGCAAGCAGAGCCACCTCAAGTACCGCGACGTGGAACTCGCCGTCAAGGGTCTCCTGGAGCAGATGAGCCAGGCGCTCGCGACGGGTCAGCGCATCGAGATCCGCGGCTTCGGCAGCTTCTCGCTCCACTACCGCCCGCCGCGCATCGGGCGCAACCCGAAGACGGGCGATTCCGTGCAGTTGCCCGGCAAGTACGTCCCCCATTTCAAGCCGGGCAAGGAACTGCGCGAGCGCGTCAATACCGGCGACCGGCGCCCCACCGAGGCCTGACGCCGCTTCCCCCTGTGCGGGGATGGTTCCCCCGATTCATTGCGTAGGGCCAGGCTTGCCGGGCCGACGGCGTCGGCCGTCCCGATGTTGCATGTATCGGCGTTGTCGACGGGGTAGGGCCGGGCTTGCCCGGCCGACGCTGCCGATCGGACCCACGTCGCCCAGGTTGGCGTTGTCGGCGGGCCGAGGCCCGCCCTACGAGGCCGGGGCCGTCGATCCGGGCGGCGTGGTTCGGATCCGGTGTCGTCGGCGGGGTGAGCCCCGCCCTACGGGTGCCTGCATCGGCGTTGTCGGCGGGGTAGGGCCGGGCTTGCCCGGCCGAGGCTGTCGATCAGACCCATGTCGTCCAGGTTGGCGTTGTCGGCGGGCCGAGGCCCGCCCTACGAGGCCGGGGCCGTCGATCCGGGCGGCGTGGTTCGGATCCGGCGTCGTCGGCGGGGTGAGCCCCGCCCTACGGGTGCCTGCATCGGCGTTGTCGGCGGGGTAGGGCCGGGCTTGCCCGGCCGAGGCTGTCGATCGGACCCACGTCGTCCAGGTTGGCGTTGTCGGCGGGCCGAGGCCCGCCCTAGGGGCCGACGGCGCGCTGCCCCGCCGCAGGACACCGGCGAGAGATGCGGGCTAGAATGAGCCTCCTCGCAAGGTGTGCAGGGAGGGCGGCATGGCGCGGATTCTCGCTTTCGTAATCGTCGTGGTGGTGGTGACGCTGGCACTGAGCTTTGCGGTCCTCAACGCTCGTCCGGTCCCGCTCGACTTCTACTTCGGGACCCGCGAGATCCCCCTGGCCCTCGCCCTGGTGCTGGCGCTCGTCGCCGGTGCCGTGCTGGGGGTCGCCGCGAGTCTGACCATGGTGCTGCGTGCGCGCGGCGAGGCCCGGCGGCTGCGCCGCAGCGCGCGTCGTGCCGAAGAGGAACTGGAGAACCTGCGCAAGCTTCCCCTCCGGCCCGATCCCTGATGGCGTTCGACCTCCTCTGGCTGCTGCTCCCCGTAGCCGCCGCCTCCGGTTGGTTCGCGGCCCGGCGCGGCGCGAAGCGGGCGCCGGCGCGTCCCGACGGAGGCTATTTCGAGGGGCTCAACTTCCTTCTCAACGAGCAGCCCGACCGCGCCATCGAGGTGTTCACACGGATGGTCGAGGTGGACAGCGAGACGGTCGAGGTGCACCTGGCGCTCGGAAACCTGTTCCGCCGCCGCGGCGAGGTCGACCGCGCGATCCGGATCCACCAGAACCTCATCGCCCGCCCCTCGCTCACACGTACCCAGCGCGCCGGGGCGCTGCTGGAACTCGGCGAGGACTACCTGCGGTCCGGTGTGCTCGATCGCGCGGAGAACCTGTTTCGCGAACTCGCCGATACCGGCCTGCACACGGCGGCGGCGCTGCGCCGCCTGGTCGACATCTACGAGCACGAGAAGGAGTGGGAAGCGGCGATCGGCGCCGCCCGCCGCCTCGAAGCGGCAAACGGCGGCGTGCAGCGCGCCGCGATCGCACAGTATCACTGCGAACTGGCCGAGATCGCGCGCGCGGCCGGGCGCCACGACGACGCGCTGCGCAGTGTGCGCCGCGCGCTGTCGCACGATCGGCGCTGCGCACGCGCGAGCATCCTCGAAGGGCGCCTGGAGATGGAGCGCGGCCGCTATCGCAGCGCCGCCGAGAGCTTAATGCGCGTGGACGAGCAGGCGCCGGAGTATCTCGCGGAGGTCATCGAACCGCTGGGCGAGTGCTTCCGCCGGCTCGGACGGCCGGAGCGGCTGGAGGCGTTCCTGGAGCGGGTGCTGGCTCGACATCCGGAAACGAGCGCGATCATCGCGCTCGCTGAGTTGCGCGGGCGTCGCAGCGGGGCCGCGGAGGCGGCGCGCTTCCTGGCGGAGGCGCTCGAACGCAACCCCTCGCTCCTCGGCATTCAGCGCCTCGTGCGCTGGTACCGGTCGCACGCGCACGGGGAATGCGAGCGCGAACTCTCCACCGTCGGCGAGTGCATGGAACGGTTGTTCGAAGACGTGCCGGCCTATTACTGTACGCACTGTGGGTTCAGCGGCCGCACCCTGCACTGGCAGTGTCCCGGCTGTCGGCGCTGGGGCAGCGTGAAGCCGCTGCACGGGATGTCGGTGAACGCTTTCCTCGCGAGCATGTCGGGGCGGCTGCAGACCTCGGGTCGGCCGGCGGACGCGGAGGGGAGGCGGTGACTGCGGGGTACGCGCGGCGGCGGGCGGGGGCCGTCGGGCGACTGGGGATGGAGGTCGCTATGGCCGGTTGGAACCGGCGCCGCCGGTGGGTTCGCGCGCCGTGAACGCACCGGCTCCGCACATTATCGTGGCGCTGGACTATCCCGCGGCGGAGCCCGCGCTTGCGCTCGCGCGGCGGCTCGATCCGGCGCGCTGCCGGCTCAAGGTCGGCAAGGAGTTGTTCACCCGTGCCGGCCCGGGGGTGGTACGCGCGCTCGCGGATGCGGGCTTCGACGTCTTCCTCGATCTCAAGTACCACGACATCCCCAATACCGTCGCCGCCGCCTGTGCCGCGGCCGCGGAACTCGGGGTGTGGATGCTCAACGTCCACGCCCTCGGCGGGCGGCGCATGCTCGAGGCCGCGCGCGACGCCGTGCACGCGCGGGCGCGTGCGGGCGGGCGCCGCCCGTTGTTGATCGCCGTGACCATCCTCACCAGCCTCGCCGAGGCCGATCTGCGCGAGGTCGGCTTCGGCGGTCCGCCGGCGGAGAACGTCACGCGGCTCGCCGCGCTCGCGCGCGCCGCCGGTCTGGACGGGGTGGTGTGCGCGCCGACCGAGGCCGCGGCCCTGCGCGCGACGCTCGGCGGGGACTTTCTGCTGGTCACCCCCGGCGTGCGCCCCGCGGGTGCGGGCGCGGGCGACCAGCGCCGCGTCCTCACCCCCGCGCAGGCGCGGGCCGCCGGGGCCGACTACCTGGTGATCGGGCGTCCGGTCACGCAGGCGGACGACCCCCTCGCGGCGCTGGCGGCGATCGAAGAGGAACTCGCGGAGGGCCCGGCGTGATTGACATGCCCGCCCGCGGTGTTAGCATCGTCCGGGCGCGGTGTCTTCGGGCGCCGGCGCAGGGAGTGACACACGGAGTGTGGCGGGGCGCGGACGCCCCGGTTTCCAACGGAGGGAAATGCCATGAAATCACTGTGCACCGTTCTGTTCATCCTGCTGTTGTCCGTCCTCTCCCCGGCGGCGTTCGCCGGCCCGGTCGACCTCAACCACGCGGATGCCCCGGCGCTGGCCGCGGCGATCGACGGCGTCGGGCCGCGACTGGCCGAGGCCATCGTCGCGTACCGCAAGGCGCATGGGCCGTTCACTTCGGTGGACCAACTGCTCGCGGTCAAGGGCATCGGCCCGCGGGTGCTCGAGCGCAACCGCGAGCGCCTGAGCGTCGGGCGGCAGGAGGCGTCGAAGCGGCCCTGACGCCGCGGCCCCGGCCGCCGGGGGGGGTATGAGCACGGGTGCGCGCGGCTGGTACCTCGTCTTCGGCAAGCCGGGGCGGGAGCGCACGGCCCGCGAGAACCTCGAGCGGCAGGGATTCGAGACCTACCTGCCCATGCTGCGGCAACGGCGCCGGCGCGGCGGGCGCTACGTCGTGCGCGTCGAGCCGATGTTCCCGCGCTACCTCTTCGTGCGTTTCGACGCCGAGCGCGATCACTGGGGTCCGATCCGCTCGACGCTCGGGGTCTCGAAGCTGGTGCGCTTCGGCGCGGCGCTCGCGCGGGTGCCCGACGATCTGGTGGCATTGCTGCGTTCACGCGAGGATCCCGAAGGGATCCAGGACCTGCCCGCGCCGGAGTTCCGCTCCGGCGCGGGGGTCCGCATCGTCGAAGGGCCGATGGCCGGCTACGAGGGGATCTTCCAGGCCCCAAGCGGCCGCGACCGCGTCACCGTCCTGCTCCACGTCTGCGGCCAGTACACCCCCGTCCAGCTCCCTCCCGGTCACCTCGAACCGCTGTCGTAGACGCCGTACCGCGATCCCGCACCGGGCCCGCAGGGGGACGCTGTCGATCGGAATGGCGTCGTCTGGATCAGGGCGTCGTCGGCGGGGCGAGCCCCGCCCTACCGGTGCCCGGATCGGCATGGGAGGTGGGGTAGGGCCGGGCTTGCCCGGCCGGCGGTATGGATCGGGACGATGGGGTTGGAATCCGGCGGCGTCGGCGCGGCGAGCCCCGCTCGACAGGCCGACGACGTTCGCAAGGGGCGTGCCGTATGCAAGGGGTCGCGTATGCAAGGGGTCGGAGTCACCGGCCGGAGGAAATCGTTTCAAGGCCCGGCCGCCGCTCGCGGGCGGTGACTCCGACCCCCGGGGCAGCGCCGCCCCGAACGTCATCGCCGTAGGGTTCAACCGCGATTCGCGGACGGTGGCGCTGTCCCCGCAGAACCCGGAAGGCCATAGAAGACCCCGGCGCGGCCTGGAAACCCGACAGCGGCTGTCGACTTCAGCGGCGCAGAAACCGGACGTTTGACTTGGTCAGAAACCAGACCTACTATTGAACTATGATCGAGTTGAACATCCATGTCGTCAAGGCGCGGCTGTCGGAACTGCTCGGCAAGGTGGAGGCCGGCGAGACCGTGGTGGTCTGTCGCCGGAATCAGCCGGTGGCGGAAATCCGCCCGTTGCCGCGCAAATCCCCCGGCCCGCGACCGATCGGCCTGGCCAAGGGGCGCATCCATGTCCCGCCCGAATTCCACGAACCCCTCCCGGAGGAGGTCCTGACGGGGTTCGAAGGGCCCGGGGCGTGAGGCTGCTGCTCGATACGTGCACCTTCCTCTGGATTCTCGACGATGACCCGGCCCTGTCCCCGGCGGCGCGGGAGGCGTTTCGTGACCCCGACAACGAGGTCTTCCTGAGCGCCGTTTCGGTATGGGAGATCCTGGTGAAACATCGGTTGGGTCGGCTGTCGCTGCCGGATCCGTGCGCCCCGTTCATTCAGCGCCAGCGGCAGGCGCACGCGATCGCGTCCTTACCGCTGGACGAGGACGCGGTCGTGCAACTGCCCGCGCTGCCGGATCGGCACCGCGATCCATTCGACCGGATGCTGGTATGCCAGGCCGTCGCGCACGGCCTGATCCTGCTCACGCCCGACGAGGCGATCCGCCGGTATCCGATCCGGACGTTGTGGTAACGGGAGTCGTCCGCGCCTGACGGGCGTCGTCGGCGGGCCAAGGCCCGCCCTACCGGTGCCCGGGTCGGGATGGGGGTGGGGTAGGGCCGGGCTTGCCCGGCCGGCGGTATGGATCGGGACGATGGGTTGGGATCCAGCGGCGTCGGCGGGCCAAGGCCCGCCCTACCGGTGCCCGGGTCGGGATGGGGTGGGGTAGGGCCGGGCTTGCCCGGCCGGCGGCATGGATCGGGACGATGGGTTGGGATCCAGCGGTGTCGGCGGGCCAAGCCCCGCGCTACAGGCCGACGACGTTTGCAAGGGGGCGCGCCGTTTGCAAGGGGTCGGAGTCACCGCCCGGAGGAAGTCGTTTCAAGCCCCGGCGCCGCTCACGGGCGGTGACTCCGACCCCGGTAGCCGCAGAAGGTCGGGCCGACGCTCGCGGGCGGTGACTCTGACCCCGGTAGTCGCAGTGACTCCGACCCCGTCGTCCCGGACGCCGGAAACCCGCCGATCCGATCCGGCCGAAGACCCCATGGACCCCACGGAACACCCGGAAGGATCGGGATGAGCCCGCGCCGGTTGAAGGATTACTCGGCTGGCATCGCCTGGCGCCCCGTGCCACGGAGCCCGCAGGAGGAGAGGCGCCATCCCGGCGGCGTCGGCAGCCCTGACGCGCCCCCGCCCGGCCCCAATCCGTACGCATTGACGCGGACCGTCCCTGCCCCTAGATTGTTCACCCCATGAACACGAGGGACCGCGAGGACGCGCTCACCCTGGAGCTGCTCGAGGCCGTCGGGCAACGCTCCGATCTCACCCAGCGCCACCTCGCGCGCCGGCTCGGGGTCGCGCTCGGGCTAGCCAACGCCTACCTGCGTCGCTGCGTGCGCAAGGGCTACGTCAAGATCCAGCAGGCGCCCGCCAACCGCTACCTGTACTATCTGACGCCGACCGGCTTCGCCGAGAAGGCGCGCCTCACCGGCCGTTACCTCCAGGTCTCGTTCGACTTCTACCGCCGCGCGTCGGCCTCCTGCGACGCGGCCCTGGCGGAGGACGCCGGCGGCGGTCGCCGCCTGCTGTTGTGCGGCGTCTCGGAACTCGCCGAGATCGCCTCGCTGCGCGCCCTGGAGCGCGGTTTCGTCGTGGTGGGCACCTACGATCCGGACGCGGCGGCGGAGCGTTTCCTCGGCCGGCCGGTGTGGCACGATGCGCAGGCGGTGGCCGCGCACGACCTGCGCCTGCTCACCGACCTCGCGGATCCGGCCGGCGCGCGCAAACGCGCCGTCGCGCTGCACCCGCCGCGCCCGCTGCGCATCCCCGACCTGCTCCCGGTCGCGGGTACGGAGGCCCGCGGCGGCTGAACGAACGGGGTGCGGGCGCCGCGCCCCACGGCCGGCCCGGCCGGCGTTCGGGGCACCCGTTGCGGGTGCGCCCATGGCGGTAGCGTGCCTGAAACCGCCCTGCGGCGTCGCGGTGGCAGGGTCCGGGCGGACTCATGTAGGGTGGGAACCGGCCGATGAGCAGGGAACCGCGGGGACGGGCGGCGGTGGGGAGCGGAGGCGGGAGGTGAACGTGACGATGAACGGAAGGAAACGCCGGCCGTGAAGCTGCGCCCCGTGATTCTCGCCGGCGGCTCGGGCACGCGCCTGTGGCCGCTCTCGCGCGAGTACTACCCCAAGCCGCTGCTGCCCCTCGGCGCCGAGCGCCCGCTCATCCAGGAGGCGATCTGCCGCCTCGACGGGATGGATGAGGTCGCCGCGCCGATCCTCGTGTGCAACGAGGAACACCGCTTCCTCGTCGCCGAGCAGTTGCGCCGCCTCGGGCGCGGGGGCGGGGCGATCGTGCTCGAGCCGGTGGGACGCAACACCGCCCCGGCGCTGGCGCTCGCCGCGCACGCCGCACTCGCCGCGGGCGAGGACGAGGTGCTCGCCGTGATGCCCGCCGACCAGGTCATCCTCGACGCCGCCGCCTTCCGCGAGGCGGTCGCCGCCGGGGCGCGGCTGGCCGCCGCGGGGCGGCTGGTCACCTTCGGCATTGTCCCCGCGCGTCCCGAGACCGGCTACGGCTACCTGCGCAAGGGCGCGCCGCTGGACGGGGCGGGCGCCTTCGAACTCGCGCGCTTCGTCGAGAAACCCGACCGCAGCACGGCCCAACGCTACCTCGAATCGGGCGAGTATCTGTGGAACAGCGGTATCTTCATGATGCGCGCCTCGCGCTGGCTGGAGGAACTCGAGGCCCATCGCCCCGACATCGCCGCCGCAGCCGAGCGCGCCTGGCGCGCGGGGGCGCGCGACGAGGACTTCTACCGCGCGGGCAAGGACGAGTTCGCCGCCTGCCCCGCCGACTCCATCGACTACGCGGTCATGGAGAAGGCCGCCGGCGGGGTGGTCGTCCCGCTCGACGCCGGCTGGTCCGACGTCGGCTCCTGGCCCGCGCTGTGGGAGATCTGCCCGCGCGACGCCGACGGCAACGTCGCCCAGGGCGACGTGCTTGCCGAGGAGGTGCGCGACTCGCTGATGATCGCCCAGCACCGCCTGCTCGCCGCCGTCGGGGTCGCGGACCTGATGATCGTCGAGACCGCCGACGCCGTGCTCGTCGCCCACCGCGACCACGCCCAGCAGGTCAAGGACATCGTGCGGCGCATCAAGGAGGACGGACGCGACGAACACAAGGTCCATCGCACCGTCCACCGCCCCTGGGGCGCCTACGAGGGCATCTGCAACGGCAGTCGCTTCCAGGTCAAGCGCATCACCGTCAACCCCGGCGCCTCGCTCTCGCTGCAGATGCACCACCATCGCGCCGAGCACTGGATCGTCGTCACCGGCACCGCGCGCGTGACGCGGGGCGAGGAGGTCTTCCTCCTGAGCGAGAACGAGTCGACCTACATCCCCCTGGGCACGCGCCACCGCCTCGAGAACCCCGGGACCATCCCGCTCGAGATCATCGAGGTGCAGTCGGGCAGCTACCTCGGCGAGGACGACATCGTGCGCTTCGAGGACCGCTACAAGCGTTGCTGAACCGACGGTGGCGCCGCCGATGGGCGGTGTAAACGAGCTTATCCGGCGGAAAAACATGGAAATTCGCGTCCCTTGAGTATACATACAATGTAAATATAATAATGGCAGGGGTGGAATGAGATTTCGCTGGGACGCGCGCAAGGCGGTACTGAACCTCAAGAAGCATGGTGTTTCCTTCGTGGAAGCGAAGAGCGTTTTCTATGATGCCTATGCCCGCCTGATCGCGGACCCGGAACATTCCACGGCGGAGGAGCGATTTCTGCTTCTTGGCTATAGCGCGAGGTTCAGACTCTTGGTGGTGTCCCATTGTTACCGTGAGAAAGCGCAAGAGGTCAGAATCATTTCGGCCCGGAAAGCCACGAGGTCCGAGCGGTCACAGTACGAGGGTTTTATCGATGAGAGCTGAATACGACTTCTCGAAATCACGGCGGAATCCCTACACCAAGAAGATCAAGAAGCAGATCACGATTCGGATCGATGATGACACCATTGAGTATTTCAAGGCGCTGGCCGAGGAAAAGGATATTCCCTACCAGACGCTGATCAACCTGTATCTGCGCGACTGTGCGGAATCGCACCGAAAGCCGAAACTCAAGTGGTCATAGCGTGGCGCACCCGGCCCACGCAGCCGACGGTGAAAAGGCGCCGCCGTCGATCGCCGCCGCCGTCTGACCCGCCCGCCGGCTTCCACCCCCGGTCGCTGATACCTTGCACATAGGCCGATTCATGTGCCTCCTCCCGGCCGGGGGGGAGGGGCAGGGAGAGGGGATCCCGATCCAGCGCCCGTTACCATGATCACCGCACCGCCGCGTCGTAGCGCCGCCGGAGAGACGGCAGCCGCCCGCGACCGGCACCCGATTCTTCACCCGCCGACCGGAAAAAACGATATGTCCAAGAAAGCACTCATCACCGGCATCACCGGCCAGGACGGCGCCTATCTCGGCGAGTTCCTCCTCGCCAAGGGCTACGAGGTCCACGGCATCAAGCGCCGCACCTCACTGTTCAACACTGACCGCATCGATCATCTTTACCAGGACCCGCACACCTCCGGGGCACGCTTCATCCTGCACTACGGCGACATGACCGACTCCAGCAGCCTCGTGCGAGTCATCCAGCAGGTGCAGCCCGACGAGATCTACAACCTCGCCGCCCAGAGCCACGTCGCCGTCTCCTTCGAAGAGCCGGAGTACACCGCCGACTCCGACGCCCTCGGCGCCTTGCGCCTGCTCGAGGCGATCCGCATCCTGGGCCTGGAGAAGCACACCCGCTTCTACCAGGCCTCCACCTCGGAGCTGTTCGGCAAGGTGCAGGAGGTGCCCCAGCGCGAGACCACCCCCTTCTACCCGCGCTCACCCTACGCCGCCGCCAAGCTCTACGCCTACTGGATCACCGTCAACTACCGCGAGGCCTACGGCCTTTACGCGTGCAACGGCATACTTTTTAACCACGAGTCGCAAATCCGCGGCGAGACCTTCGTCACCCGCAAGATCACCCGGGCCCTGGCGCGCATCGCGCTCGGCCTGCAGGACTGCCTCTACCTCGGCAACCTCGAGTCGCGGCGCGACTGGGGCCACGCCCGCGACTACGTCGAGATGATGTGGCTCATGCTCCAGCAGGACGCCCCCGAGGACTACGTCATCGCCAGCGGCGAACAGCACAGCGTGCGCGCGTTCGTCGAGACCGCCGCGCGCGGCCTCGGCATCGGCCTGCGCTGGGAGGGCGAAGGGCGCGCAGAGACCGGCATCGTCGAGACCGTCGAGCCCGCGGGTCGCTACGAGCCCCCGCCCGGCCTCGCGCCCGGCGCCGTCGTCGTGCGCGTCGACCCGCGCTACTTCCGCCCCACCGAGGTCGACACCCTCCTCGGCGACCCCGCCAAGGCGCGCGAGAAGCTCGGCTGGCGCCCGCGCGTGAGCTTCGCGGAACTGGTGCGCGAGATGATCGACGCCGACTTCGACCTCGCCCGCCGCGACGAACTCTGCCGCAGCGCCGGCTTCACCGTGCCCGAGCGCCATGAATGAGCGCTGGGTGCCCGACCGCACCGGAGGGGCGCCAGGAGCGGCGCCAAGGCCGAACGGCACCTCCGCTCTCCCGCGGGAGAAGGGGGCGAATGACAGGTGTCGGGGCTGCCCCGGGTGAGGTCAAGGACGTCGGTGCGGACTCCGCCCGGCGGAATGCGGGCGACGATGGAGTCCTGCGGGGGCCTGAAGCGCCACGGCGTGGTTGTCTGCGGCGATCAATCCGCGCCCTGGCGAGGAGGGGTTCGGATTCCAGCGGGACGATCTTGATTCCAGGATAGCAGCGCCTTACTATTGGTAAGGAAGAGCGTCGTACAGGAAATGCCAGGATGTCCGAAGCACGACTGAGTTCCAAGGGACAGATCACGGTTCCGCGCGACATCCGCGAACGGCTGCGCCTCAAGCGGGGGGACAAGGTGCGATTCAGGGTCACCCCGGACGGACAGGTCGTCCTGGAGCCGGCCAAGTACGCCGTGAGCGAACTGTTCGGGCTCTTGCGTCGCGAAGACCGGGAACCCGTTTCGGTCGAGGCGATGGACGCCGCGATCCGCGGCCGCTTCAAGGGCTCGGCATGAACGGGCTGGATACCAATGTCCTCATCCGATATCTGGTCGTCGATGACGAGACCCAGGCCGCCAAGGCGAAACGGTATATCGAATCCGGCATCAGCTATGTCAACTGCATCGTGCTGAGTGAGGTCGTCTGGGTACTCGAGTCCGCGTATGGATACGGGAAGGAAGCCATTGTCGGCGTGCTGGAGCGCCTGTTATCGACCCAGGAAGTGGAAATCGAGGACTCGGACTTGGCGCTGCTCGCCCTGCACGATTATCGCCGTTCGTCCGCAGGATTTACCGACTGCCTGATCGGGCGCCGGAACGCCGCCCACGGTTGCGGACAGACCGGCAGCTTCGATCGGCGCGCAAAGGGCGCTGCGGGTTTCAGGATGCTGTGATTCCGTCGAGGTACCGCCCGGCTACCGGCGCCCTCCCGCAGAGAGAGTCCGCTCCCCGTCGGAAGGGATCGAACGACACGGGGATAGGATCGGCCCTGAGCGGATGAACTTCCCCTCTCACCGCCCGGGAGAGGGCCAAGAGGAGGGGATCGCCCCAGGGGCTGGCGGTATCGGCGGTGACCCGGAGCAGGTGTTGCGACAGCGCCGCGGCGCCGGCGCGACGCCGCCCGGATCAGGCGCCGCCGGGGTAGGGCCGGGCTTGCCCGGCCGACGCCCTCGACCGGTCCGATGCCGCCCGAATCAGGCGTCGCCGACGCTGTAGGGCCGGGCTTGCCCGGCCGACGGGATCGACCGCAACCATATCGTAGCGAGGATAGGACGGCGTCGGCGGAAGCGCCCATCCGCCGGACACGCAAGATCGGCAACGTCCACATCGACGCGAGGCTACGCCGGAGAATCAGCAACCCATGAACCCGAACGCACGCATCTACGTCGCCGGCCACCGCGGCCTGGTCGGCTCCGCCATCTGCCGCGCCCTCGAGGCCGGCGGCTATCGGAATCTGGTCACCCGCACCCACGCCGAACTCGACCTCACCGACCAGGCGGCCGTGCGCGCGTTCTTCGAGGAAGTCCGGCCCGAGTACGTCTTCCTTGCCGCCGCCCGCGTCGGCGGCATCCTCGCCAACGACACCCGGCCGGCCGAGTTCATCCGCGACAACCTCCTCATCCAGACGAACGTCATCGACGCCGCCCACCGCACCGGCACGCGCAAGCTCCTGTTCCTCGGCTCCTCCTGCATCTACCCCAAGCACGCCCCGCAGCCGATCAAGGAGGAATACCTCCTCAGCGGCCCCTTGGAGCCCACCAACGAGTGGTACGCGGTGGCCAAGATCGCCGGCATCAAGATGTGCCAGGCCTACCGGCGCCAGTACGGCTTCGACGCCATCTGCGCCATGCCCACCAACCTCTACGGCCCCGGCGACAACTTCGACCTCGAGACCTCCCACGTCCTGCCGGCCCTCATCCGCAAGTTCCACGAGGCCAAGGAGTCGGGCGCGCCATCCGTCACCGTCTGGGGCACCGGAACCCCGCGGCGCGAATTCCTCCACGTCGACGACCTCGCCGACGCGTGCCTGTTTCTCATGCAGCACTACGAGGGCGAGGAGATCGTCAATGTCGGCGTCGGCGAGGACATCAGCATCGGCGAACTCGCCGAACTGATACGCCAGGCCGTGGGCTATACCGGCGCCGTCGTCTTCGACACCACCAAGCCCGACGGCACCCCGCGCAAGCTCCTCGACGTCGGCAGGATCCACGCCCTCGGCTGGCGGGCGCGGATCCCGCTGGCGGAGGGGATACGGGCGACGGTGGAAGCGTACGTGGACTCGCTCGCGGCGGCATGAACACGGAATCGCCTTCTGCCGTCGGCTCCGCCTCGATGCCGGCCTGCTCCCGGTAATCGACTCCCAAGCATGGATACCTTGAGGACCTGGATTTCCAAATGTCCGTCATGAGCACCACACTACCCAATCCCCTGGCGATACTCCGCCGCTGGTGGGGTTACCGCGACCTTCTATACAACCTCGTCAGCAAGGACATCAAGGTCCGTTACCAGGGTGCGATCCTCGGCTTCGCCTGGTCGCTGATGAATCCGCTCATCCTGACGGCCATGTACTACTTCATCTTCACGTACGTGATGCCGTCCAACCTGCCCCACTTCGCCCTCTATCTGGTCGTGGGGACCTTGCACTGGACCCTGTTCTCCAACGTCGTGATGCAGTCGCCCGAGCTGCTGACGGGTAACGCGGGGCTCCTCCAGAAGATCCGCTTCCCGCGCGTGCTTATTCCGGCGTCGAACATGCTCCTAAATCTAGTTCTCTGGACAATGGCATTCATCGTGCTCCTAATTCTGTATCTTCCCCTGGGGGGGCGGTTTAACACGGTGTTGCTGGTGTACCCGCTCTATCTCCTGCTCTTTATAGGCTTTAGCTTCGGTCTGGCCCTCGTGCTCAGTGTCCTCTATGTAGACTTCCGCGACCTGAAGCATTTGATCGAGGTCACGATGCAGGTTCTGTTCTGGAGCACACCTATCATATACCGCTTTGACATGATTCCGCCGCACTTGCGTATTCTGTTTGCGATGAGTCCGATGACCGAATTTACCCTTATATTCCAGGATCTCTTCTGGTCCGGTCGACTTCCGAGTTTACACCTGACGCTTGCATTTGCCCTGTGGACAGCTGCCTCGCTCGGGTTTGGGATGGCGATGTTCCACCGGCGTAGCCCCAGGCTGATCGAACGCCTATGAGCGAGGACTATGCAATCCGTTGCGAGCACGTCACTAAGGATTTCGTGCTCCACCATAACGCCCAGCAGTCCCTGAAGGCGCGGTTCGTCGGGCTGTTCCACAGCCGCTGGCGAGCGACGCCGCATACCTTCCGCGCTGTCGACGACGTGTCGTTTAACGTGCGTCGTGGTGAAGCACTTGGTCTCATGGGGCGCAACGGCTCCGGTAAGAGCACCTTGCTTAGTCTGATTGCAGGAATCTATCCTCCCACAGCCGGCCATATCCTGACGCATGGCCGGCTAGTGCCGATGATCGCGCTCGGGGTCGGCTTCAACGCCGAGCTTACCGGGAGCGAAAATATCTACCTTAACGCTAGTCTTTTCGGCCTGAAAAACCGCGAGATCCGGTCGTTATTTCCGAAGATCGTGGAGTTCTCCGAACTAGGCGACTTCATCCATGAGCCGGTGAAGAACTATTCCTCCGGTATGTACGCCCGTCTGGGGTTTTCCGTGGCCGTGCACCTGGACCCGGAAATATTGCTGGCAGACGAAATCCTCTCCGTGGGCGACTCTGATTTTCAGAATAAATGTCTTTCGCGGATCGAAAAGCTGCGGAAGGAGGGGATGACTTTGGTCTTTGTATCTCACTCGCGAGATCAGGTCAGGCAATTTTGCGATCGCTATATTTGGATGGAAAATGGACGAGCCATTGCATCAGGGAAAGTGAGCAACCTCGAGAGGCCGGTTTTGGAATGCAAAAGAAGGTAGCGTATCTGCACGTTGGCACACATAAAACCGGAACGACATCAATACAACAATGGCTGTATGATCATAGTGGGATGCTGCTTGATTTGGGTGTGCTGGTCCCACGGACAGGGTGCCCCTTTCCGAAGATGGGTGGGCATCATAATCTCGCGTGGGAACTTAGCGGTGATTCCCGTTTTAGGGAAGAATACGGAACCCAGCGCCAGTTGCAGCGTGAACTTGCATCAGTCTGCCATGAAGCGATCGTACTTTCATCTGAGGATTTCGATTGTGTATCCAATCAGCCAGATGTGTTTAAGGCATTCGTGGACGGAATCAGGGGAGACGGATACGACGTAAATGTCGTCGTTTATCTACGTAATCCTTTTGATTACGCAGTTTCGCTTTATGCGGAATACAAGAAGCAGTTAGCGCTTTTGGAAACAAGAAAATCAGGTGATTTTGTCGAGGAGCTACGCCGAAAAACAGATCCCGAAGTGTTTGCCGAGGAAATAGCCAAAGCAAAAGGTTTTGCTATTGGCCACCCGCTTCCCTGCTTTTTAGATTTCGACTACCGAAGATTGATCGAATCTTACTGTTACTCGGCGGGCGGACGTAGGAATGTTCGGGTGCGTGCGTACAGTCAGGACGTGGTTAGGGATTTTGGGAGGCTGATCGGTCTTTCATGCGTGCCGGGGGCCGGTGGCGAACGGAAAAATCAGTCGCAGCTGTCTGAAGAAGAGTTATGTTCCGTGAAGGATGCGCTTAAAGGACAGTGGTCGGTCGACGAAGATGAGTGGCGTAAACTTATTTCGAATCGCAGCGAGAAAGGCGGTAATGCCATGGAAGAGATTCGCGGGTTGCTGGCGCCAGCCGTGGGATTTGTGCCGGACCGAATGACGGATATTTCATCGTGGCACGGCCATCTATCGTTCGTGCCGGTCATGATGCAGGTTCTGAAGCCGAGGGTGTTCGTCGAACTAGGTGTGCACAGGGGTGACTCGTATTTGGCCTTTTGTCAGGCCGTGCAACATTGTAATCTGAATACGAAGTGCTTTGGGGTGGACACCTGGAAGGGAGACAAGCATGCAGGGTTTTATAGCGATGAGGTTTTTTTCGAGCTAAAAAACTATCACGATCCGCGCTATTCCCAATTCTCCATGCTCTTATGCAAAAGTTTTGACGAGGCGCTGAATGACTTCGATGACGGTAGCATAGATCTTTTGCATATAGACGGGCTTCATACGTACGAAGCCGTCACGCACGACTTCGACTGCTGGTTGCGGAAGCTTAGCGATCGGTCGGTCGTTCTTTTCCATGATACGGTTGTTAGGCGTGATGAATTTGGCGTTTGGAAATTTTGGGCAGAACTCGAAACGCGGTATCCTTCCTTTCAATTTTTTCATAGTAACGGGCTGGGCATTCTGAAGGTCGGTAGAAATCTGCGGGGTGCAGCAGAGCTGATTTTTCAGCTCGAAGGGAGCACTAGGGTAGCAATGAGGCAGGCAGTTTATCAACAGAGTGGACTGATAGGCGCGAAGGTGGATGCGGAGGGCGCTAGGAACGAGTTGGAAAAGGCCAAGATGGATGCGGAGGACGTTAGGGTCGAATTGGAAAGGGCTAAGGCGGATGAGGACGTCTTGCGCACGCAACTGGCGGCTATACTCAGATCGAGGTCGTGGCGAGTTACTGCGCCGATGCGCGGCATCACTGCGGTGTTGCGGAGGATCAGGACGAGGTTGCGAAGGACCTAGCTGGGAAACTAGGGCCTGTTGACATTCACGTAATGTGAACAGGGAGCTATACAACCGCCGCGGTGAGCGGAATGAAGGAGGCGAAATGAAGGCCTCTGTAATTATACCAACCAAGAACCCAGGTTCACGCTTTCGAGAAGTGTTAACTGCGGTTCTATCGCAGTCAACCTGTTTTGATTATGAGGTGCTGGTTATCGATTCTGGGTCGACCGACGGTACGCAGGAGTATGTCGAGGGCCATGTGGATCCGCGGATCCGGTTACATTGCATCGATCCTGATTCGTTCGGTCACGGCCGCACACGTAACCTTGGGGTATCGATGACTTTTGGACAGTTCGCGGTCTTTATCACCCATGACGCTATGCCTGCCAACGAGCATTGGCTCGCCAACATGGTGGCTACCGCAGATTCCGATCCGCAGATCGCGGGCGTATTTGGGCGCCACATTGCTTATCGGGATGCCGATCCCTTTACCGCTCGCGAGCTGAAGATGCACTTCGCCGGGTTCGACGCCTGGCCGCTGATGTCCCTGGATGATCCCGAACGCTATGCTCGCGACCAGGGCTACCGGCAGGTTCTCCATTTCTTTTCGGACAATAATGCCCTGATACGCCGCAGCGTGTGGGAGATTTTTCCCTACCCCGACGTAGACTTTGCGGAGGATCAGATCTGGGCACAGAAAATTATTGAGGCCGGGTACAAGAAGGCGTATGCCCGTGATGCTATAGTGATGCATAGCCATGACTACAGCTTGTTCGAGCGGCTTCAACGCAGCTTCGATGAGGCTTACGCATTCCGCCGGCTATTCGGCTATGTACTATGCTCCGGGCTCCGTTCTATGCTGTTATCGTGGTTAGCACTCACTCGGCGTGACATAGATTTCGCTATGCGCGATAAGCTTTGGCGATCGCACACTAGGGCAGTACTTCGCGCGCCGTTTGACAATTTCATGCGTTTGGCAGGTCACTACCTAGGTTCCCGTGGCGACCGCTTGCCTGATGGGCTGCGGAGACGGCTATCACGCGATATGCAAGTGATGCTGGGATTGCGCACTGCCAGGGCGCGGTCTGGGGGGACATATTAACCCGGAAAATTCGTGAAGTTGGAGAACGGAAGGCATCGGATGTGGTCGAAAGGCTGTAAAAACAGACCTTTCCACATACGCGAGGTCTTCCGATGAGGCATGGTGGCACGCGACAGTCTGTTGTCTT
>Ga0256829_1000319_pt1 | contig 53324 bp, 51 predicted proteins | sample 131447metaG_FD_185979 | JGI IMG/M metagenome (GOLD analysis project Ga0256829, IMG submission 185979) | Hydrothermal vent microbial communities from Lau Basin, Pacific Ocean - 131-447 | ecosystem: Environmental > Aquatic > Marine > Hydrothermal vents | place: Pacific Ocean: Lau Basin | collected...
CCGCGACGATCCATGCCGAGTACGCGTTCTCCGCCGCCAATGAGTTTTTCGTTATCTTGTAGTTTGAATCGAAAACCCACGAGTGCTTGGTGACCAAAATAGCCGCTTTCTTCCTCAAGAATAAGAGTATCGTTCCTAAAATATTGAATATTCAACGATGCCTTATTGACCACTGCGACTAAATCACCATTGATCAACCTTAGCTCTTGGTCACTCTCTATGAGTGTCATCTCCGCTCCGGGAGCATCTTTGGAAATGGCATAGGAGGGGAGTTGTTTAATGCCATTCATTTTGTAATGGACGTCGAAAACGTTTTCCGCCAGTGCCGTGAGTTGGAGATCTCCCGAATCTGTGACTATCGTAACTTGGTTGTCGCTGATGATGTGGCTTTTGTAATCAACCGCAAGTATTTCTAGACTTGCAAGAAGTGTAATTACGCCGAAAAGTATCGGTCTCAAATTCATAGTAGTATTGTTCTCGTTATTAGTGCTGAGTTAACCCGAAAGTAGGCGAGTGTAGCGCAATTGTTACGAAGTATCATCCATCGAACAGAGAGGCTTAACAGACAGCGGTTGTGTTTTTTTGATACATTGCATTAGTAGTGCTTTTGCGATTAGTTTCAAAGTAACGCTGAGGAATACATACCCCTATGTTTAAACCTTCAATGTTTTGTTTTTCCATACTTGTAAACTTGGTGTTTTTAGGTGTTGCTAGCTATTGCAACGCAGACACTGTTCCTATTGATTTCGACCAATGGGAGGTCAAGGTATCAAATGGGCGTATTCAGACAATACAATTTTCATCGCACCCTATGGGCGAGGCATTGGAGAGCAGAGTTCAATCTGAACGAGGACAGTCCGTTAATTATGCGGGGCGCTATCATTTATTCGCTGTTGGATGCGGTACTATGTGTCAGTCTTTTATCGCGGTGGATGTATACACAGGAAAAATCATTGATAGCGTAACCGCAAGCGCCGGAGCCTGCTATTTCCCTGACAGCAGTATGATTGTTGTCAATCCAGAAATTTATCAAATGTACGATGGGCAACTCCCAGACTGGGCATTTACTCGATACTATCGGATGACGCAAGACGGGTTCCTAGAATTTTATAAATCTAAAGAACCCTACCTTGGTCAATGTAATAATTAAATTAGGTCAATACTAAAAGAAGCCCTGTGGGTTGGTGTCGTAACTCACCAGCAGGTTCTTGGTTTGTTGATAGTGCTCAAGGGCCATTTTGTGAGTTTCTCTTCCCACACCAGACTTTTTGTAACCCCCGAAAGCGGCGTGTGCTGGATACATGTGATAGCAGTTTGTCCAAACACGCCCTGCTTGAATACCGCGTCCCATGCGATACGCCAAATTCATGTCCCTTGTCCAAACCCCTGCGCCTAAACCAAACTCGGTACTGTTTGCCAAGGTGAGTGCCTCTTCTTCAGAACTAAATTTACCCACTGAGATAACAGGTCCAAAAATCTCTTCTTGAAACACACGCATATTATTGTGGCCTTCAAGCAAGGTGGGTTTAATGAAGTAGCCTGTTGAAAAGCCTCCTTCCAATGCCTCAGCTTCACCACCAAGGAGAACTTTAGCACCTTCTTCTTTACCTACTGAAATATACCCCATGATGCGATCAAATTGCTCTTGAGATACTTGTGCACCCACCATGGTTTCTGTATCCAATGGGTTACCGCGGGTGATTGCTTGGCTGCGTTCTATCACTTTTTCGATAAATTGATCGTAAATACTTTCGTGTACAAACAATCTTGATGGGCATGTACACACCTCGCCTTGGTTGAAGTAGGCCAGAACCGTACCTTCAATACATTTGCTTAGGTATTCATCCTCAAAATCCATCACATCGGCAAAATAGATATTCGGTGACTTACCACCCAGTTCAACGGTAGATGGAATGATATTCTCAGCAGCGCATTTCAGTATGTGTGACCCAACAGGTGTTGAGCCAGTAAATGCAATTTTAGCGATGCGTGTGCTGGTTGCCAAAGCATTACCTGCTTTTTCACCAACCCCGTTGACCACGTTAACCACACCCGGTGGCAATAGGTCGCCAATGAGCTCCATCAAAATCAATATTGAGGTTGGCGTTTGTTCTGCGGGCTTCAATACCACACAGTTGCCGGCTGCCAAGGCGGGTGCAAGCTTCCAAGCTGCCATCAAAATAGGGAAGTTCCACGGTATTATTTGGCCAACAACGCCCAGAGGCTCGTGAAAGTGATAGCTCACCGTATGCTCGTCTAGTTCAGCGGCACTGCCTTCTTGGGCGCGAAGACAACCTGCAAAATACCTAAAATGATCGATGGCAAGAGGAATGTCTGCCGCTAGGGTTTCACGAATAGCCTTTCCGTTGTCCCAGGTTTCTGCCACGGCCAGTATTTCAAGGTTCTGTTCAATGGTATCGGCGATTTTTAAAAGGGTATTTGAACGTTCGGTTACGCTGGCTTTACCCCATGCATTTTTTGCATTATGGGCGGCGTCTAGTGCAAGGTTGATATCGCGCTCATCTGAATCAGGCACTTCACAATATATTTCTCCGGTTACTGGGGTTTTGTTGGGCATGTATTTACCTGAACTAGGTTCTACCCATTGTCCACCTATGTAATTTTGGTAGCGTGACTTGAATGTAATAATGGCGTCATTTGTACCTGGGGCGGAATAGATCATATACAGGTTTTTCCTAAACAAAACATCAAAATCACGCATAGCGAATGATAATTATTAATATCCATGGTTTGTAGTCATTCATATCTAATCTGACTGGTTTAATCGGGAGTTTCGACTTCACCTGAAAGGCAGCAAGAATCAATAAGTTGCTCAGGGCGCATTGGGCTTACATTTGACTACCGCTAATTAAATGAATTCAGCGAGGCCAATATCGGACAATCTGTGCCTGTTGTTTGCTCACATTCAGTCGAGAGTGATTTCAGAACCTTTGCCAATTTTTTCAAATCTATAATCTTTAGCTCTATGTCTAACAAATGTTTATCAGCGATATTTTTCGCAAATGAACAGTCGGCAGAATTGCCTGCAGAAAGCTCTAACAGTGTTCTGATTTCATCAAGACTGAACCCGAGCTGCCGCGCTCTTTTTACAAATCGCAGTTGTCGTATGTGCTCATCGAGATAAAGCCTATTTCCGCCCTCGCTTCTGGATGGTTTGTCGATCAGGTTTATTTTTTCGTAGTATCGAATGGTTTCGATATTGATATCAGTCAGCTTTGAAACTGAACCAATAGAGTTTGGGTCTTTAATCATGTAAATTTTTTCTTGCATCTGTAGTAACTACAGATATTAGCATTACAATTAAGTTGGGCAAGGCATACAAGCTAAGGCTCAACAGGTATTAGGGGTAATAGATGTCAAAAATTATCGAGGCGTAAAATAGATGAAGAGGTTTAACTGTGGCTTCTGACGCGAAAAAGTGGACGGCAGTCTCGGGCGCGATTGTTGGAGGCTTAGCTGCATCAGCATGTTGCGTACTCCCACTTGTTTTACTATGGGTGGGTATCTCAGGGGCTTGGATAGCAAACCTTACAGCCTTAGCTGAATACCATTTATGGATATTAAGCGGCGCATTACTAATGTTGGGTTTGAGTTACCGTTTGATATTCAGCAATTCGAAGAATAAATGTGATGATGGAAAAATATGCACAAAACCGTTACCACAAAGGTTTGTGAAAAATGCTTTCTGGATAGCCGCTGTATTGATAATTATTGCAGCGGCGTTCCCTTATGCAGTCAGTTTGTATTATGGAGTATAAAAAATGAAACGTAATTTAATGTATATATTGCTAGCAACGACTTTTTGGCTAATGCCATTTGTCAGCCATGCGGAAACGCAAAACGCTACGCTGACGGTAGAAAATATGAGCTGCGCGACCTGCCCAGTGGTAGTTCGAAGTGCATTGCTCAAGTTAGATGGGGTAAATGAGGTTTCAGTGTCTATGAAAGACAAAACGGTTGTCGTGATTTTTGATAATGAAGAAGTCTCAACACAGGACTTAATAGACGCTGTTTCAAATTCTGGCTTCCCAGCCAAACTTCTTAAGAGTTAATTATTATCAAGGAGCGCTGCGCTGTGGCTGATGTTGAATTACTATCAACTTTAACTTGCCCTGAGTGTGGGCACGTTAGTCAAGAAACTATGCCGATCAATGCATGCCAATGGTTTTACGAATGCGTAGCTTGCAAAACGCTATTAAAGCCAAAAGCAGGCGACTGTTGTGTTTACTGTTCTTTTGGAACTGTAAAGTGCCCGCCGATCCAGGAGGGAAAGTCCTGTTGTGATTCCTGAAAGTGACAGTCTACCATTTTTGTGAGTTCAATCGATGTTTGCATTCCATTGGTTGCATGTCTGTGCGGGTGTTTCAGGTTAAGTTTTTACTAATCAAAATGATGTTACGCCTAGAGTAAGCTTTTTTCGACACGTCAAAATACATCTCTAATATCCACCAATGAAGGCTTTCCACTCTCAACTCTAATCAAATCATAAGACTTATTTATTTCTGTAAAGGAGAGTAGTGGAAAAGAATATTCAAAAGCATTTTCAGGCTTACACCATTCGTTGGTTTCAGTTATTGTTACGTGCATCCTACAAACAAACGGCCGCGCATCATAAATAGAGCAGGCACCATTTTTGAGAAACGGGCATGGTGTAAACTTCCCCCTTTCTTGTTTCACGATTATTGCGTTTCTTTTCACGCCTGTACTGTTTTCAATATTCTGTATTTCAATCTCTGACACCGTAACAGGATAAGTACAACAGTGATTGCAGCCTTTGGAACAGGGCGTAAATCTATCAACATGGGCCGATAGCTCATCCATCAACTCATATAACCTGTTGAGTTTTCTCAACACAGGCATTTTAGCTTTGGTTAATCGTTTTGCTATCTTGGCTTCTTTTTGGCTCAACTCAACCGGCATCGAGTTAGAGAGTTTCTTGAAGTTAGATTTTGCAACTTCGTTTGCCGATTCGTAAATTTGTTCTTGTTTTTGCATTACTTAAGCCTTGTTCAAAAAGTATATTATTTTGGAATTTATTTTAGTAACAACTGACTGCCAAGCACTCTGGACAGGTAAATTAGTCGGTGCTACTTATGACAAATCCATCGAATTACAACGCATTTTGAAAACTATCTAATGAGTCAACGTTTGCCAATTCGTTGTGGCTATTTTCCTGTATTACGAAGACAGTAAAATATCAATATCATGCATACGCTCAAACGCAAAATGCTGAGAGTCTTCCAATTGAGAATCTGAAAAGTCGATTTCACCATGGATAACTATGTGGTCCCACGCATTGGCTGAAGACGCTTTGATCTTTTCGATTAACGCGCGTCGCTCGGCTGTATTTTCAGTATTAATGAGTCTCTGCGTCAGATACATATAGTTCCAACAAATAATGGCGTTCTTGATCACTCGTTTACAGTTTTCAACGGCTGTTTGTTCTTCTTTTTCTACATAGTCTAATCCTGATGAGCCGATGGCCAGCGCTCTGTCCAGTCGGTTGCCACTTTCGCCTTTATTGAGTTGTTTATGAATGACCTGTCGCAATTCCAGGTTGTCTATGTAGTCCAAAATATACTGCGTCTTCATGATTTGCCCGTATGCTGTTAATGCCTTTTTGAGCGGGTTTCTGTCGCTGGTATAGGAGTTCAACCGTTTAAAAAGCTGCGACGCGGTGGTGTAACCCAGCTTGATGGATACGACCATGCGAATAAGCTCATCCCAACCTGCGAGTATGTGTTCCGGAGTGATGTTTTTGTTTGGCAGAATGGGATACTCTTTGTGGGCATATGACTTTTTCTTGCCCTTAGGGGCAAAGCGTTGCAGACGATGAATGTTTTTTATTCTGGGCGCAAAGGTAATACTGAGTAAATCGGTGGCACCAAATACCATTTCCGTGTAGCCATGCGTATCGGTAACGTGCATTTTCGACTTCACCACTTCTTGATTCTGAACACAATCAATCATGTAAGGGGCTTCCCTCTCTGCACCGCCTATCACGTTGGCATGGGTGAATAGGTTTCGACAATCATTAGCAAGGTACGCATTGACCACTTGTTCTTTGCCGCCGTAGCGAAACGAGTTTCGGGCGTTAAGCGATCCTTTCGAATTGGTATATTTTACGCCATCGCTTGAGGTGATCGGCTCTCCGTTGACTAAAAAAAGATCGGCCAATGGCATTTTGTCAATGAAATGCATAATAGCGTTGCAGGCCAATATACAGTTTTCATTGGAAAGAAAGCTCTTTTGTACAGTAGCCACAGTCGATGTATTGGTCTGACGCATGATTTTGGCAAACTTATGCTCAGTAAAATGCAACCCTTTACCAATGAGTCCCGCGACCAACTCGCGATTGTGTGGACGCTTTTTATTGTAGCGTTGGCTGTGAGGTTGAAGTTCATTTAAGAATCCCGTACAGGTATGCACGGTACTTAACAATTCCGGCAAGGTCACACGGAGTGCTTGTGGAAAGAGGTCAACATCGGCCTCCACCATTTCCTGTAGTTGAACCGCGTTCATTTTACTGTGTGCGAGGCGAAATCCCCCTAAGCCATCGCCTTTCACATAGTCATTGGCTTCTGCCATCACATGTTCATTTGTCTGTTGATAGCTAACATCCAGTTTTGCTAAGGCATCTTTCAGGACAGTTGCTTTATCTTTAAGGTGAAGCGCATCAGCCTGAATAAGAAAGGAGTCATAATTGTCATTAAGAACCTGTTGCGGGATAATGTAGTCATCGAGGGCGCGACATTCATAAGAGTAGGGGAGTGACAAACCATCGCCAAAAATGGCATCCGATATATACTTGAATAGTACGACCTTGTAGAGCTGTGCTCTAAACGTCTCTTTCTTATCGATATGTTTGCGATCTTTTACCGACAGAAAATCGACCGCAAATGAGGCATCGACTTTCCCTTCAGTTTCTTGGAAACGCTGGATAACACTTAACAGGGCTTTATCCACACTGTCATCACTGAACGTTAAGCAGCTAACCAACGCATTGCATCGCAGCTGAAGCTTTCGCGAGCCCTCTTCCAAAAAATGATAAAACAAAGCATCACCACTGAGCGAATCCAAATCGGTTTTAACATCTTCAATGGTCTTTGCCGTTTTATCGTGATTAGGCTTTGTCTTTTGCACTGCCTCACTCACTTTGGCTAGTTTTTGCTCAGCACTTAAAGTCGCATCATTGAGTATACTTTCGATTTGTTGCACGGCTGTGTATAGGTCAGTGGTACATGCCACTAAACTTTGTGCATGCGCGTGCTGCGTCTGTCTTGCTTTGTAAAAGTGTTCTCTGGCTTGTTTTTCAGCGGCATTATAGGCAGTGGTGACAGATTGCCTTAAGGTCTCCGCCAAGATGTCCTGCAGCGTAAAGAAACGATCTGCGATGAAGCTTACTAAATGCAAATAGCGATCAGCTTCAGTGCGTCGTTCAATCTGGAATACTTGCGTTTTTTGAACAGTTTTAGCGTAATACTTGATAGCGGCCGTTGGTAAATGCAGTGCTTTCAAGGCAGGTTCAATCAAAGTAAAGAGTGCGTGGAGCTGTTTAAAACTCTCAATATTTCGTGCAATTTCTCGTGGTCTGAGCTTTTGTGAAAAGGTCTTGAGTAACGTTAGTTGGTATTGTCCGTGCACACCACCGGGTGATTTATCGAAGAGTTTATCCAATTCGCGTTTGGTGTCCGCATCTAATGCACTCTCGACAGTCTTAATTCGCTTATCGACAACCTCTTGATAGGTCTTTTTGATCTTCGTCTCAAGGGTTCGAAAGTCTGGGATTTCGATGTGTTTTTCTCGCAAAAAAACAACCAAGGATTTAAATGCTTGTTTAAAGGGGAGCTGGCATTGTGCGAAGTGAATGAGTTTGTCTAAGATGAGTTGCTGGGCGTCATCATCAACAAAAGGTTTAACGCCCATGTATTCCAGAATAGTAAGCTTGTGACGTTTTTTCGTGTCGGCTTGATAGTCTTCCCAACTCGGCGGATTAGCGACGCCCAGCTGTTGCGCGATAAAACGAATATCGTCGTCAATAGCGATGTCAAAAAACTGATTCGACATACAGAAATAGCGATACGCTAAGCACAAGAACACGCGGTTACTGTTCTTACGTACGTCTTTTAACGGGCCTTGTATAAAAGCTTCATCGAGCTGGAGATGGTATCGTCGATCGACGGCATTAAACACCGGTGGGGTATCGTGATGCGCTTGTGTAAAGAGTGTTGGGTTTTGCATGGCAGGTTTTGATTTCTATTCCAAAACCCTAAGCGTAGATAAGAATTCAGTCCTCTTCCTGAAATTTTAAATTGCAATCTAAACAGCCAACATTTAATCCTGGTTTTGCCCAAAATAAACAAGAACATCCCTTACAGATATACTTGACGCGACCTGAATGTCGTTTCGGGCGCGTGGTGGTCAGGATGTCAGGCGCGCCATTTGATATCTGCTCACTATTTATCGATGACACGTTTGCCTCATCAGCGTCATGAGGTTGGATGGCGACAACAGAAAGATCATCTTTGTAAGCTGACATGGGGGCTGATGGAGCGTCTTTTAATTGGTAGTGCTGGTCGAGAGTGACGGGATTGTCCTTATCATCATACACTGTGATTGGGGCATCCACTCTAAACACGGGGAAGCGGTCGAGCAAAGGAAATGAAAAGCCTTGCTTTATTAGGGCTTTGCACGCGCGCATGAACGGCCCATCGAGCAAGACATAGTCCATCATTGCTTCGCCTGTTATTGCACCTCCTGGTTTTCCAGTTGCAGAAGGCATCAAACCGATTTCCTGCATCTTGTTTGCCCACTGTTGGTTATGGTATCCGCGTCGTCCAGGCTTACCAAAATGCCCCTGCCAAATGTGTGTCATCTCATGCACAAGCGTTTGACATATTTCAATTAACGGGTATTTTGTAAAGTATTCAGGGTTGATGGCAATTTCATCAACATAGGTGTTGTTACCTTGCTCCCAGCGCTGAAATGAGGCATAACCCATGACGCGATTTTGTCTGTGGTAGGTGAAAACGACCTCTGGCAAACGGGCATTGAACAGTTTTTTATTGAAATAGTCATAGGCATACTGTAGCTGCCCATACGTTTTTTCAGTCGGCTTGTTTGACGCCATCGTTATTAATTCCGTTCGCTTCATTTTGGATCATACGATCCAAAATATTCTTATCGAAAATTTATTTTATTTATATATTTCAAATGTTTACAGTAAATCAATCTGGTCTAACCTTTAAGGTTTCTGGAATGATCGCTTCTCTAACATTATAGAATTAAATCATACGTTTATCCAAAAAATTACATACTAGATGCCAAAAAACTCAGAAATGAATTGCGATAGGGAAACCCATGCTGGGTTTGGGGACGTTGATGGGTACGTATAAACATGCAATGTCTACATGAGGAATTAAGAGCGGTCGATGCAGATGGGTCGATAAACTAGATGTAACGCAAAACCTCTTCTTTGTATTTTCCGTAGGCACTCACACTCACTTCGCTTGATGTCACTGTATTTGTGGAAGGGAGTAAGTGCGCGCGTATTATTGATGAAGTGACCACACTTGTATTGTCATCGACATTGTTCTCATCGGAAACCCTGTCGGGCGTGTGCTTAACAGGTGAAAGAGGGAATGTTGAGGACGGTGAAACGCCTATTGTTTGTGTCGACGTCAATTTTGGGCGGTCAATCACAACGGCATCCGGCACTTCGCATTGCAGGCGATTGGCAAAGGTAATCAGATCAGGTTGAGCCGGAATGAATAGTACCGCTGTATTGGCATCGCGTTTCTCGCGACGTCGAAGCACCCGACCAAGCACTTGTCTAAAATGCAGCTCCGTACAGATTCGACTTAAATGACAACATACCTGCAAACGGGGGATATCGGTGCCTTCTGTGACCATACCGACCGTGACCAGCCATTTTTGGCGACTTTTTCGGTATCGGTTGAGTTTGTCTTGGCTATCGGGATCTTCGCTGGTGATGATACAAATCGGTTCATGCGCCATGCTCTCTAGTTCAGCTTGAATGTATTTCGCGTGCGCAATGGAAGACGCAATAACCAAACCGCCCGCATCGGCATAACGCCTGCGTCTTTTTGTTAATTCTTGTACTGACAGGCTAAGCATATGACTAACAAATCGTGGATTTTCAAGCACCATCTCGTAACGCAGACCATCATGGGATAACAAGGATGCTAAAGAGGCATGATGAGTGGTGCCGTCTTGCTCAGTGGTGACTGTCCAGTGTTCGTTATCGATGACCGACACTATCGGGGCGCGGCAAACGTCATCGGCTATGGCTTCTTTTAAGCCATAACAATAGTGCATCTGTGGAGACAATAATGCATTGTAGCGCAGCGTGGTGACCGGCAAACGGTCGGAACGCCAGGGCGTTCCGGATAACGACAAGGTATAAGCTTGTTCATTTTGATAAGTCAAGGCCAAAAGCGGATCGGCCCATGCTGTGGCTTCGGCTTTATCCTGGCCACCGCAATGATGGATTTCATCCAAAACGATAGCGAGTCGATAGCTACGCAGCCGATTGAGAAGCGCAGGGGGTAGACTCGCTAAACTTTGGTACGTCATACAAACACCCACTGCATTAAACTGCCCATCCATAGGAAGAGACAGGACGTGTTCAAACGTGCTTCTTAATCCCGCTTTGACGGTTAATGAAGGAGCCACACATATCACATAATCGATCATATCCAAATCGAATAGACGCTTTATTGTCGCCGCAGCAAAGATGGTTTTACCCGCCCCCGGCGTCGCTAAACAACCGAATTGGTGATAGCCATTCATAAAATGCGTAATGGCTTGGTCATGGCAAATCTGCTGCCAGAGTCGCAGATCCATCATGGTTGTGCTAATAATGCTTCAAGGGCTTTGATCTTGCCTAAGGTGCGTACATTTTGATCCTTAAACGTAACCAGTTGTTGGTCAATACGCGGTGCTAACTCTGGAAATTCATTTCGCAAGCTTTCAAGTTCTTCAGTTGCGCCCAAACTGATCAAAATATCGTGCTGTCTTGCACTGAGACGTTTTTGGATTTCTGTATGATTTGAAACCTCATCGTTTTGGAAAGACGACATTGTCTCTGTATTAGGTTTGACAGTATAGTGCAATTTCTTCGTCGCCTGATAATGCGCAGCCTTGTCCTGCTTCTGTGTGACATCCAATAAAAACCCATGTTTAACAAAGGTACGCATAAAACTGTGTACCCAGCGTCTCACATCATTTTTATTCTGTGAGTCAGGGTACAATGCCATGTAACGGTCGCGTAATTCGGTCACGCGAAATCGACTTGTATTCAATGATGTAATAGCCCGGATAAGGCCAGGGTGGGGCGTAAATTGACGCATAACTTACCTTTTTACTGCAAAGGGAATTTTAAAAATGCGGATTATAGTCCGTGGTTTATTAAGCAGCAAGTAGAGATATTACTGACTTTTAGAAAGGTCGGTTTATGTCACACTTATCCCTTGCGCTGGGACGTAATATTCGCGCATCGCGTAAATCCGTCGGATTATCACAAGAGGCGTTTGCGTTAAAAGCAAAAATAGATAGAAGTTACATGGGACGTATTGAGCGTGGTGAAACAAATATCACTGTGGAGCTCTTGTTTCAACTGGCAGGCGTCATCGGCGTCACGCCAGAGACGCTATTACCCAACCCTAACGAATTTGATGAGTTGCCTCCAGAGCGTTAACTTGTTGGAAGGTAGGATGTAACGAATCTAGGTATGCCATGGCGGTTCGCGTGTCTTTCCAACCAACATACGTCATCAGATCGCTCAAGCTCCAATGTTGCTGTGCGGCCCAATGCGCAAAACCTCGGCGAAGCGAGTGACTGCTAAACATCTGTGCGTCTCTTATTCCAGCTTGTTGTAAGCGTTGTCTCAAGATCCGGCTAATACTTCGTGGATTGAGCGCATACTCGGCTACAGCACCCCAACGATCAATCTTTCTGAATACAGGGCCTTCTTGTTCATTTAGCATCTCTTGCCATGTCTTTAACGCGGACGTAGGACATAGCGCGTTTAATTCCGGTAACGAGACGTGCCTGCCGGTGTTGAGTCTGTCACCCTTGGATTGGGGGAGATACAAGGTCAACGCATTGTCAGACGATTTATTAATGTGCTGCAGTGTAAGACGCGTCAGTTCGTCACTTCGAAATCCACGCCAAAACCCAACCCATATTAATGCGCGATCTCGTGCAGCTCGCAAAGCGATAGGTCGTTTATCGCTCCGACATGCTTCGTTCAGATGGTTATCGATACGCTGTAACACGGACATCGCCAGCGGCTGTGCTTTTTTTACTGGGGCAGGGTGCAATGCGCGAATGCCTTTGAGCACCTTTTTGACCTGTGCGGCTTTGGTTGGATCGACAAACCCCTGGCTTTGATGCCACTGGGACAAAGCGGCCAGTCTGGTCTTTAAGGTATTAAAGGACAGTAAAGAAGCATAATGGGACAAATACCGACACAGGGTATCACTGGTTGTCGGTAACACACCGCCCCAATCCACTTCAAAATGCTCAACCGCGCCTTGGTATGTGCGCCGCGTGTTATCGCGTGTGGCCGCATGAATATAGTCGTCGACGGAATGTACATGTACGTTTCGTTTTGAGCCAGGCATGTGCTGTATTTTTCACGACGTTTTACGGTTCGATAACACAGTATGTATCACTTTGACAGTTTATCAAAGCTGTAGAGGTGTCAAGGTAACATAACCCAGAATTATCACATGTGTTAATTTTGAACAATTGCGCTAAATTAATCTCATTCATATACTGTATATACATATTACGTAATATGGTACGAAATGATGGCAAGAAGCGGGATCACCCTACACAACGTCGAACAAGCAAAACAAGCGCTTCTAGTACGCGGTGAGCGTGTTTCTATTGATTCAGTGCGTGCGGAGCTCGGGCATACGGGGTCAAAAAGCACCATTCATAAGCACTTGAAACATTTGGAAGACGCGCAAGATGAATCACAAACGCAGGTACTGTTATCCGACGAATTGCAACAGCTTTTGCACCATGTGGCTGCCCGGTTAACCAAAGAGGCAAATGCAACACTTGACGAAAAGACGGTGTTGTTTGAGCAGGCCATAGAGGATAAAGACGAACAAATCACACAGCTCAACGAACAAGCCGACGCGTTAACAGAACAGGGACAAGAACTGCGGGAGGCATGCGACGCCGTTCGTGAAGATAATATCGCTTTACGTGCGAAGAATGACGAGTCACAACAAGCGCACGCACTTTATCGTCAGCAAATCGTCGCGTTAGAGCAACAGCTTAGCACAGTGCAAGATCACAACCGCTCCTTGGAGGAAAAGCATCACGATGCGCGCCAAGCGCTGGCTCACTACCGAGAGGCCATGGCACAGCAGCGCGAGCGAGAAAGTGAGAAACATGAACAAGAGTGCGCGCAGCTACGCCAGGTGTCTCATAAAACCCAACAAGCACTAACGGCAAAACAAACCGCGTTGGCAGACGCACACCACCACATTGACACCCTAAAAAGTGAATTGGCAGTTGTTCGCAGTGAACGTGATGCGAGCATCAAGTCAGAGAACACAACTAAAGCACAATGTCAGTTGCAGAGAAACACGCTTGAAGAGCTGAACAAAGCACATATTGTCTTGCAAGCAGAGTGCAGTCACCTCAAACAACAATGCGCTAAACTTGAGGCGACCAACAGCAACGTGAAGAAAGAAGTGGATGCGATACGCACCGAGAAGAGCCGTTTGGAAGGTAAGTGCCAGAGCCAACAAGACTTGATTGATAAATTAACACGCTCAACAAGCACTTCAGCATCGAAGTGAGCGGTGATTATTCATCAAAGCAATGAATATTTATCCATGCACGGAATCTCTGCTCATCAAAACACTGTAAATATATTCAGTTAATGGGTTGAAAAACATTCTATTGTCTCCATGCTTACAGTTGCGCTAAAAGAAACTACAAGAAAAGACGATGGAACAGCAATTCAACATATTGTCGCTCAGTGGCGGGGGCATTCGCGGGGTGTTTACCGCCTCTGTGCTCGCGCACTTTGAAAACTACATCACAGAGCAGAAAGGCCTGACAGGAGTAGCAGCCGAAACGTACTCCATTGCGAAACACTTTGACATGATCTGTGGCACGTCTATCGGTGGGATCATTGCGTTAGGCTTGGCCAAAGGACTGACCGCACGTGAGATCTTGCAAACGATGTTGACCCACCGTCTCACCATTTTTCCAAAGAAAACAAGCTGGCTGACTAACATAGAGCGACTGTTTCATCCGCTCTATAAATCGCAACCCCTAGAAGACGTTTTGGAACTCCTGTTCCAGGCAGCGACAATAGGGGAGTTGGATAAATACGTCCTCGTGCCTGCCATCAGCTTGACCAATGGGCAAATCAGAGCGTTTAAAACGCCGCACCATCCGCATTTGCGAACCGATCACAAACTGTCACTTGTAGACGTTGCGCTCGCGACCAGTGCGGCGCCAACCTATTTTCCTGTGCATCAAATAGAGAATGAGCGATTTGTCGATGGCGGGCTTGCAGCCAACTCACCGGTTCTAATGGGACTGGTAGAAGCGCAATACTATCTTGGCCGTTCTTTATCGGATCTGTATGTGATGCAAGTTGGCACCATGGGGAGTAGACATACGAGCGATCACTCTGAAAAACGAACCGGCGGTTACGGTAAGACTTGGGAGATGGGCAAGGGGATCATTGATCTTGCCATGTCAACGACAGAAACCTTACATAACTTCTTGGCGGGCAAGATGTTAGAGCATAGCCATAGACTACTGAGTATCGATGAGATGCCGTTAGAGAAAAAAGCCAGTATTTTGGCGCTCGATAATGCCAGTGAGCAAGCCATGGAAATCCTTCAAGCCAGTGCACACAAGGTGGCAATGGAACAAATCAATGCACCGAATTTTGAACAGTTTATGAACCACACAGCAAAACGGCCAGCGTTTTATTATGGCCCCAAAAAGACAGAAGAGGCGTAAACGTGAACCAAAAATACATCGTTAAAAAATTGCTCAAGAACAATCAAAGCGAACCCGCTTACAAAGATAAACTCGATGTGCCAGATGAAACGGATAACTTCATGCTAGCGTGCAGAAAGACGATTCGAGACAAACTGCGAGATGACTTTGCCTTACACCGTAAAAATGCATCGGATAGTAGGAAATCTGAAGAGACGTTTGCTCAGAGCCTTAGCCCGAAGTTTTTCACTCAAGGCAGTCACGCGTATAAAACCCAAAATCTTCCGTGTTATCCCAATCAACAAATTGATTTGGACGACGGGGTGTACTTTCCGATGACTTTTGTTGAAAGTAACCCTGCAGCCAACAAGTCGATACTCATAACACTGGTACGTCAATCATTGACGGCGTTATCACAACAACAGGGCTGGCCATTGTCCGAGAAAAAGATGTGTTTTCGGCTGCAAATAGCCAAGCAAATCCATATCGATGTCCCGGTGTATGCAATCCCGGATGATAAATATGCGCAACTGACCGAAGCTCGATCAGCAGCCCTCAATTTTGCCTATAAAGATGAGCTTATTCCCTATCAAAGACTGGATCCCAATCAAGTGTATCTTGCGCTATTAGATGACAATGCCCCGTGGCAACAGTCAGATCCCAAACAGTTACACGATTGGTTTGTCGCGCAGACGCGACGTTATCCGTTTTTACGCAATATCTGTCGCTACCTTAAAGCTTGGCGCGATTTTGAATGGTCAGAAGGTGGCCCCTCGTCAATTATGTTGATGGTTGCCGCCGTAAAAGCCTTAGATCAGTTTGCCAAAATACCCGACAGCGAATGTGAAGCGCTTTTAGTGGTGACCCAAGCATTGCCGACAATTTTTGCCGGTGACATAAACAATCCCACCGACGAAAACGAGAATATGTTTCCATCGCGCTGCAAAGACGAGGGAGATGTAGAGGACATCAGAACACGAATTAATGTGCTGTCACATCGCTACGAGCAAGCTGTGTGCTCAACACCGACAAAACAATCAGCGGTGAATGCGCTAATCGCGTTGTTGGGGCAACGTTTGCCCAACCGTGAAGACTGGGTACAGGAAAAAGCCACGCCGGCAGCCATTCGCAAAAAGCCGGTTGTCGCGGCGCCTGCCATCACTCCCTCTGCGGCGCGTTCTCACGTTTCCGGTTGATGACAATTAATACGTTAGCCCGCTTCTGTCAAGCCATGAAAGATATCGGCGTGGAGCCCGTTTCCACGCCATTATTAGGCTATCGCTACGACGTGATTGAATCAGGTCATGCGTTTTCGCTTCTTATTCATGAACCTGATGAGGCCTTCTTACAAGCGCCAAAGGTCACTATCTTAAGTAAGCCAAAAATAGAGGGCGTAAAACAAACCCATGTCGTCGAGGGAAACACTTTATGTTACGTCGATGATAATGCCTACTATTTGGATGCCGAGCACCCAGAAAAAGCCGCGTCTGATATCGTGGGTTTTATTAACCTGACCATCAAACGTATGGTTTCGCCTGAGCTGTCACTGGAAGATTTCAACAATGAGTTTGATGCCTATTGGCGACCCGACCGTTATGCGTATTTGATTGGCAATGAGCAAGCGCGATACATAGCGCAGTACAAAAGGAGGTCAGCAGTAACCCAGAGTGAAACTTCAGAAACACTGCTGCATGAAGGGGAAGACAGTGTCACGTTTAAAGCCTGGTCACATAAACGCGGTTACACCCAAAACGACCAAGGCACCGCTGAGAATGTTATTACGCTAACCTTAAAAGACGCGCCTATTCAAGCAAACGCTGACAAACCCTTGTCTTGGCCGATCCTATCATGGCAGGCGTTTCTTGTGTGGAGCCAATCACAAGGCAGCAGTTTTGTGGCTTTATTGTTAGAGAAAGTGGCGAAAGTGGCGCTTCGCACCCATGACATTACGATCTTGATGAATTACCACAACAACAGCGGTTTAACACACCACTTTGCTGTCAGGGTGATTTTCAAGCGGGATATTCGCGCCATAGCAAAACGTGATCAACGCGCCCGTGAATTGACCAAAAAGTCACGACAACAAGGCAGAAAACTCAAAGATATCGTTGCGATGTTCTCGGCACAACAAGCCACGTCATTTGAACGAATAGGGATTTTGAATGCCTCACCTGGCTTTGTGATTGGCCGAAATACATTAAACAAAGACTTAGCAGGCTTAAAGATAGCCCTTGTGGGTTGCGGCACCTTGGGTGGGTATATCGCAAGCACACTGACAAAACTGGGTGCGGGAACAGGCGAAGGCGGTGAGCTTATCTTAAGTGACGGGGATTGGTTAAAACCTGAAAATATCGGCCGTCACGTACTTGATGCACAGTACTTAGGAGAGCCCAAATCGTCCGCGCTTAAACACTTCACACAGAACAGTGTCTATTGGCCGTTAAAATGTGAGCTGTGGCCTCCACTGGATGAAGCCTATTGCAGACGACTATTAGCCCATTGCGATATTATCATCGATGCGGTTGGCAATATTCCGTTGTCTAAAATGCTTTCTTCTGATTATCATCGATCAACACTGTCACAGGGAACAATGCTTTTACACGGCTGGGTAGATGCTGATGGCGAGGCAGTGAGGTGTTTACTGGATGATAACACTGCAGGCTGCATACAATGTCTTCGCGTTGAAGGCAAAGAGCGGTTTCCGGTCTTCAAACATAACAACGACAACGTTACTCACAATCAACTAGCCATGAGTTGTGGTCAGTCTTTTACGCCCTACGCGACAAGTGTGTCGTTGGCCGGTGCGTCACTTATTGTCAATACGCTGCTGGACAACATGAATGATAAAAACGCGCCAAGGTTGCGTCAGTATAAAGTGGGAACAGGTGTGCAAAGTCTAAAGTGGCAAAACCCCAAGCCATTAAACAACTGCAGTGTGTGCCGGCGCTGATGCACGATCTGATGTTCTCCTTACCCAATGGCCGCTATTTGTTAGTGCCATCTCATGTGATGACAACGCTGCAGCAGTATCGACAGCTAAAATCCACAAGTAAAGAGCAGGGCGGTATGCTATTGGGGGTTATGCGGGCAGAACGCGATGAGCAAGTCAGTGTCGAAAACCCGCCTTGCATTGAAGTGCTGAGTGTTACAGAGCCCTGCCATCACGACTACGCAACAAACATACGATTTATGAGACGATGCGAGCATCATCTAACTGATATGAAAAACGCAGCCGAAAAACACAAAGAATTATTGTATCTTGGTGAGTGGCATACGCACCCAGAGGATAACCCGTTGCCGTCTGCTATGGATTTACGTAGTTGGCACAAGGCATTTATGAATAAAGTTGCCATTGTGGTGATCGTTGGACGGAAGACGAATTGGTGGGGGCTTTGGATTAATAAAAAAGTAATACCCATCGAAAGACTGCACACCAACTGATCCACTTTTTAGTTGAGAGTTAGCGACCAGGTCTTTTTGCTCTGTATCATTCACAGGAAATGCGTTGATATCTGCTTCGGCATATTGACTGTTGTCTCAGTGACGCTTCGTTAAACACTTTAGACTGATTATTTGTGAAATAAAACGGCAAATACGGTTAAGTTGTCATCTGAGCTAACCGTCAGTTTAGCACCGTTCATGTGAAGCAATGAACGCGCGATAGTCAATCCCAAACCAACGCCTTGACCATGATTTTTTCGTGAAGGATCTGCTCTAAAAAAGCGATCAAAAAGTCGCTGAAGATGGTCGTCAGAGATTTTAGGGCCTGGATTTGAAACGGTAATGATTGTATTTTTATCATGGGCAGATACCGCCACCTCAACAGTCGCGTTTTCGAAGGAATATCGAATTGCGTTTGATAATAGATTACTCATAGCTTGTCGAAACATGGACCTATCGCAATCAATTTCAGCATCGGCCCCTCGGATGCGAATTTGAATTTTTCTTTCCTCTGCCAGTAGTTCAAAATACTCAACCAATTCTTGAAGCTCTGTACGGCAATTTAGGCGCTCTAACTGTGGCTTGACGAGTCCATGTTCCGTTTTGGCTAGAAGTAACATATCACTGACCATCTTGGTCATACGTTCGTATTCTTCCAAATTAGAATACAAAATTTCAACATATTCGCTTTCAGTGCGCGGTTGATTCAGAATCACCTGCGTTTGAGTTGTCAGGTTTGTGACCGGTGTTCTCAATTCATGCGCAATGTCCGCAGAAAAATACGAAAGTTGTTCAAAGCCAGCTTCGAGTCGTTCAATCATAGCATTAAACGATCCTACTAATCCTGCGAGCTCGACCGGCACCTCTAATGGATTTAGTCGGATATCAAGCTTGTCAGCAGTAATAGAACCTATTTTTCTACTCAGTTTTCGTAGCGGCGAGTGGCCTCGATACACAGCAAAACGTGCCACTATTATCGTGATCAAACCAGACACGAAAATAATGCCCCATAACGTCTTTTCAAAGTCTTCCATGTAATTCATGTGAAATTCCATGTTGGAGGCTACCACAACACGGTATGTAGACTTATTCTGATCCGTGCTAACGGTCACGAGAACTTCAGTTGCTCGCAACATATGGGATCCATCAAAAAAGAGGGTCAACATATCAGGCGTTATGCGATCGTTATCAAACAATTGACCGGGGTATTTGTGCAAGTCAACGCCTATACTCGAAAATACGGTTTCTCTATCTTCGTTTTGCACAAGGTAATAGACTCCATGATGACCAGACACTGCTTCAAAGAGGATACTCGAAGGTGTTACTTTTTCAGTGTATGCTTCGCCAAGCTTTCGTTTTACAGCATGGAATACCTCGTTTAACTCATCGGCATCCTGTTCAGCAAAATGCGTTGCAATTGATTGTTGAACGATTAAGCTAATGATTGTAAGGCACAAAAATACAGTAATGCCGACAAGTATTGTGACTCTAAATGCAAGAGAGTTCGGTCGTTTTAGTTTATTCGTTACTATCATCTACACTCATTTTATAGCCCATCCCCCTGACAGTTTGAATTAGCTTTACAGAGAAGTCATCATCAATTTTTGCGCGCAATCTACGGATAGCGACATCAATGACATTGGTGTCACTGTCAAAATTCATGTCCCATACCTGAGAGGCGATCAAAGAACGGGGCAATACTTCACCTTGACGTCTAACCATAAGTTCAAGCAGTGTAAACTCTTTAGTTGTCAGATTGATTACTTTGCCACCTCGCTTCGCAACACGAGAAGGTATGTCAAGCTCCAAATCAGCAATGTGTAATGTATTGTTAGGGACAGATGTCCCTCTTCTGATCAAGGTGCGCACTCTTGCGAGGAGTTCCGCGAAAGCAAACGGTTTTACCAAATAATCGTCTGCGCCTAACTCAAGTCCTTTGACTCTGTCATTAACGTGATCGCGGGCGGTTAAAAAAAGTACGGGTGTATACTTACCAGACTCTCTTAATGAAGACAGGATTTTCCAACCTTCAATGTCGGGTAGCATTACATCGAGTACAATTAATTCATAATCACCAATCATCGCTTTGTGGTGACCATCTAGGCCAGTACGCACTAATTCTACAACAAAGCCGGATTCAATGAGCCCTTGTTTGATGTAATCGCCGGTTTTTACTTCGTCTTCGACTACGAGTATTTTCATGGTATGTGATTAACCTGCTGCATAGTTTTAATTCAATGGAGTGAGCCAGTTGAATACACCGCAATGGTAAAATGCTGTTAATATACCAATAATAAAACGCATGCGAGCAACCAACAGAGTATTCGATATAATAATGGGCGCGCTACATCGTAGCCCGCAGTTGCGAATATTCAACTAAAAATACGCTTTCGCCATCAATATCGCCCATGATTACAAAATTGTAATGTCAAGGTAATCTGTCTGTCAGGGCCATTTGCTATTCTCTGTTGCGTTATTAAGGTGTGAAACCATGTTTTATTAAAAGGGCCAGGTTCAAGTGAAACTCACATTCGTCAAATACCTCGTTGTTATCGCTTTGTTGAGCGTGCAAGTAAGCGGGTCTTTCGCGAGTGTAGCTACGCCATGTGCAAGCGATATGGTGCATGAAATAGATAACAGAATCGGTCATCACATGGACCACTCAACATATGACGCATCAGAGAGTTGTTGCAATCAAGATTGCTGTTGTCCCATGGCTGTTTTTCAGCTCGGCATGTTGACTGGGGCGAATTTCGAAACATCAAAACTGTTGAACCCCCGAGCCCTAACCAGACAAACAAGGCTGCATAAAGTCTTTATCGCTATACATTTACGCCCCCCAAAATACCCTCTCGTGTAATCAGGTTAGTCGATGTAAAGACTAACAGATACTGCACGTGATGTTTCCATCGTGAAGCGTGCGAAATTCAATATATGTGAGAGTTGTTTATGAAAAAAAATATTCCGTTTTGGGCTCTGGTTTCCGTAGTCCTCTTTTTAACGGCGTGCAGTGATGTCCAGCAGGCAAATAATGATGCAAAGTCTGCAACACAGGCCCCGAAAATTCCATTAGACGTCTACAAAAGTAGAACATGTAGATGTTGTCAAAAATGGGTACGACATGTTGAAGAACATGGTTTTGAGACAGATGTGACAAATGTCGCGCTAATGTCCAGAGTTAAAGATAAACATGGCATCGAACCCCAGTATCGCTCCTGCCATACTGCTCTTTCTCAGGACGGGTTTGTATTTGAGGGACACATACCCGCAAAATACATCCAACAATTTTTAGAAAACCCTCCTGAAGGGGCTTTAGGGTTGAGCGTTCCAGCCATGCCAATTGGATCGCCGGGTATGGAAGTTGACGAACGATTCCAACGTTATCTTGTATTGCAACTTAATGTAGATGGTTCAGTTACGACCTATGCTGAAGTCAACACCTATGAGGAGCAATTCTAATGAACCGGTTTTATCTTTTTGTTTTTATTTGGGGAGCGCTCTCGTTTTCGATGGTATCTCCCGCTATCGCGGATGAAAAATTAACGCTCAAACGTGCAATAGAAATAGCGGTAGAAAATGATCCATGGCTCGTTGGCAGTGCACATCGTGAACGTGCCACATTGTCCAGTAGTGTCGTCGCCTCGAGCCTACCAGACCCCGTTGTCAACATCGGTTTAGCAAATGTACCCACTGATGGTTTTGCGTTTGATCAAGAACCCATGACTCAGCTAAAAGTAGGTGTGTCACAGATGTTTCCTCGTGGTGATTCGTTAGCCATAAGGTCTCGTCAATTGCGGGAGCAAGCAGCAGAGCATCCCCTGATGAGAGCCGACCGAGTGGCCAAAGCACGCGTTCAAGTATCAAACTTATGGTTAGAAATATATCGGGCGCAGCAAAGTGTAAAGCTAATTGATGAAGATAAAGCGTTGTTTGAACAGCTCAGCGATATCGCAAAGGCAAATTATTCAACTACCTTTGGACGCGTAAATCAGCAAGATATCGTTCGTGCAAAGTTGGAATTAACAAGGTTGGAAGACCGACTTACTAAACTACGAGCATTAGAAGAAAGAGCCACAGGGAAGCTTCTAGAGTGGCTAGTTAGAGATCAAAATTATCCAAGTCAATCGGGATTTGATGCCTTTTCTCGATTAACGTTGCCGCATGCCCTACCTGAGATCGAAAACATGGGGCAGAATATGAGAACAATACTTGAGCGCAGAGATCAACAATCGCTTGCAATGGTTCTCAATCAACACCCTTTGATCCTCTCGATAGAGCAAAGAATTCGCGCCAGCCAAACCGGTATTGACCTTGCCAAAGAAAAATACAAGCCACAATGGGGGGTTAGCGCTAGTTACGCCTACAGAGACGACACGCCCGACGGTACAAGTCGAGCAGATTTTTTATCGATGGGTGTAAGTTTCGATGTACCTCTTTTTACAGAAAACCGCCAAGACCAAGAGGTTTCGGCTGCCGTAAGCCTATCTGAAGCCATTAAAACCGACAAGCGCTTAGTCCTCAGAGAAATGATGTCATACATCCAGTCTTTATATGCGGAAAATGAGCGATTAATGGAGCGACAAGCGCTGTACGAACTCGAATTATTAGAGCAAATGCAAGAGCAAGCTGAGGCATCGCTCAATGCTTATACCAACGACGAAGGAGACTTTGCTGAGGTAGTGCGCGCTCGTATTGCGGATCTTAATGCCAGAATTGACGCACTGGATATCAGTGTGGATTTGGTCAAAACAAAAATTCAACTCAACTATTACTTTGATACCAACGCAGGTATTCCTTTGTCTCAAATCGGAGAACAACAATGAGCACAATTAAAGCACTCGTCATAGGCGGGGTAGCAGGCGGTATTATGACTGCGTTGGCATTCACGTTTCTGACACCATCTTCATCATCCACCGCGAATAATGAGCAAAACGAAGAGAAGCAACCGTTGTATTGGGTTGCGCCGATGGACCCAAATTACCGCAGAGACGAACCAGGAAAGTCTCCGATGGGCATGGATCTCATTCCTGTCTACGAAGAAAGTTCAAGTGGCGATGCGGGCCCAGGAACAATTACTATAGCGCCAAATGTGGAGAACAATCTTGGTGTTCGAACTGCGAAAGTGCAGCGCCGCGCGCTGCATGTCCCTATTAGAACTGTCGGGTACGTTCAATACAACGAAGAAACATTAATCCATGTGCATCCTCGCGTTGAAGGCTGGATAGAAACACTGCATGTAAAAGCATCTGGAGAATATGTTGAAAAAGGGGAACCACTTTACTCTCTATACTCGCCTGAGTTAGTGAATGCACAAGAAGAATTGCTGCTTGCTATGCGCAGAAACAACAAAGATCTGATCGTAGCTGCTCGTTCTCGCTTAAATGCATTGCAAGTGCCTGAAGACGTCGTGGAGACGTTAACAAAAACAAAAAATGTTCAGCAAACCGTTACCTTTTCCGCGCCCCAAACCGGATTCGTAGATAATTTAAACATTCGAGAAGGTTTCTTTATAAAACCTGGCGTTACAGTCATGTCGATTGGTGCATTGGATGAGGTTTGGGTTGATGCAGAGGTATTTGAGCGACAAACCGCCCAAATAGTGGAAGGGCTGCCTGTTACTATGACATTAGATTTCCTCCCCGGAAAGACGTGGCAAGGCGTTGTAGACTACGTCTACCCAACCCTTGAACAGAGTACCCGCACACTGCGTGTGCGTCTTCGCTTTGCTAATCAAGATTATACGTTAAAGCCGAACATGTTCGCTCAAGTGACTATCCACTCTGATATGGATTCGACCAACTTGATCGTGCCAACCGAAGCGGTTATTCGAACAGGCAATCAAAATCGCGTTGTATTGGCATTGGGAGATGGAAAATTTAAATCAGTTGCAATCAAAATTGGGCGAGTGGTTGACGAGTTTACAGAAGTACTTGAAGGACTGATCGATGGTGACAGCATTGTCACCTCCGCTCAATTTATGCTTGATTCAGAGAGCAGTATTAGCTCTGACTTTAAGCGAATGGAACCCCCTGAAGAAAGTCCAACATCGGTCTTCACAGAGGTGATGATCACAGACGTGATGCCTTCTCACAACATGATAACTGCAAAACATGGTCCAATTCCAGAATGGGATTGGCCGTCGATGACCATGGATTTTGTGGTAGCGGAGCATATCAATTTAGCAACGGTCAAAGGTGGTTCATCGGCACATATCGAGATCAGTAAGCAAACTGATGGTCAATATGTAGTGACAACCGTGCACATTATCGATTCAGCACAAAGTACACAGGCGACTATGTCTGAAAGCGTTTGGGCTGAAGTCAAGATTAATTCTGTAATGGATGGGCATCGAATGATAAATGTCGATCATCCCGCGATAAAAGAGTGGGATTGGCCCGCGATGACGATGGATTTTAATGTGGCAGATAACATAACCTTGTCTGATTTGGCCTCTGGAACGCTTGCGCATATTGAAATTTCAAAATCCTCAAGTGGCGAATATCTTGTTTCTACCATTCATGTTGTTGAAGAGGCAAGTAGTGAAACAAGTACCGCTGTCGACGCTGTGTGGACTCAAGCAACGGTCAATGCAGTGATGAGTGCTAACAACCAGTTAAGCCTTGAACATGACCCTATTGAGGCGTGGGATTGGCCTGCAATGACAATGGATTTCAACGTCGCTAATGAGATTGATTTATCTGACATTACCGCTGGTATGCGACTGCACATCGAAATTACCAAAACCCAAGACGGTGCGTACGTTATTACCACATTACATATACAAGCATCTGATAAAGGAACGATGGATCACAGCCAACATGAAGGAGCGCACGAATGATAGAAGCAATCATACGTTGGTCGGTCTCAAACCGCTTCTTTGTTTTACTCGCAACCATCATCATAGTCGGTGGCGGTTTAGTTACAATGAAAAATACGCCAGTAGACGCGATCCCAGATTTATCCGATGTCCAAGTGATAATCAAAACGAGTTATCCTGGTCAAGCGCCACAAGTTGTAGAAGATCAGGTAACGTACCCGCTAACGACCGCCATGCTTTCCGTACCGGGTGCACAAACGGTTCGAGGTTATTCGTTTTTCGGTGACTCCTACGTTTATATCATTTTTGATGATGATACCGACTTATATTGGGCAAGAAGCAGGGTGCTTGAATATTTATCGCAAGTTGCCCCCAATCTACCTGAAAACGCCAGGCCGCAATTAGGTCCAGATGCCACAGGCGTTGGTTGGGTTTATCTGTATGCATTGGTCGACAGAACCGGCCAACACGATATTTCTCAATTACGCAGTTTGCAAGACTGGTTCTTGAAATTTGAGCTCCAAACTGTGCCTGGCGTGTCCGAAGTCTCGGCGCTAGGGGGTATGGTGAAACAGTATCAAGTGAAAGTAGATCCTGAAAAACTCCGCGCTTACGGTATACCGCTTTCTCATATTCAGATGGCAATAAAGCGAGGAAATCAAGAAGTTGGGGCCTCTGTAGTGGAGCTTGCAGAAGCTGAGTACATGGTTCGTGCCACGGGGTATATTTCTGATAAGAAGGATATCGAAACCATTCCTCTTGGCGTCAATGACAATGGCACACCGCTTTTAATAAGGGATATTGCCACTGTAGATATCGGTCCACAAATGCGCCGCGGTATAGCAGAGCTAAACGGCGAAGGGGAAACAGTCGGCGGTATTGTCGTGATGCGTTTTGGTGAGAATGCTCAAAAAACGATAGATGGCGTCAAAGCAAAACTAGAGGACTTAAAAAAAGGACTACCTGATGGCGTGGAGGTGGTCACTGTTTATGATCGTTCCGCATTAATTGAAAGAGCCGTTGATAACCTAGCTTCGAAACTAGTGGAAGAGTTTATCGTAGTCGCTTTGGTATGTGTCGCTTTTCTTTTTCATGTTCGGTCGTCACTCGTCGCAATCATCAGTATTCCTGTCGGGATCATTACCGCGCTAATCGTTATGTATATGCAAGGGATCAATGCCAATATCATGTCGTTGGGCGGCATTGCTATTGCCATTGGCGCCATGAGTGATGGTGCGATCGTTATGATTGAAAATATGCACAAACACATGGAAAAGACGCCTCTTACCAAGGAAAATCGCTGGCAGGTTGTTATCGATTCTGCGGTCGAAGTTGGACCTGCGTTATTTTTCAGTTTGTTGATCATTACGGTTAGTTTTGTACCTGTTTTTACGCTTGAGGCCCAGGAAGGGAGGATGTTTTCCCCTCTTGCTTATACGAAAACATATGCAATGGCTGCATCAGCGGCACTTGCGATTACACTGGTCCCAGTCTTAATGGGGTATTTTGTACGTGGAAAGGTGTTGCCTGAACACAAAAACCCAGTCAACAAGTTTTTAACGTTTTTATACATACCGACGCTCAAGACAGTTTTGCGCTTTCCAAAGTCAACGATGGTCGCAGCATTGATTGTCTTGGCTATCGGGCTTTGGCCAATTGATAAAATTGGTAGTGAATTTATTCCCCCGCTTGACGAAGGCGATTTGATGTATATGCCAACCACCTATGCCGGCATATCAATCGGGAAGGCACGAGAGCTTCTTCAACAGACCAACAAATTAATAAAAACCGTGCCAGAAGTAGAAACGGTATTTGGCAAAGTAGGGCGGGCGGATACGGCGACGGACCCCGCGCCACTGACCATGATTGAGACATTCATTCAATTGAAACCCAAAGAACAATGGCGAGAAGGGATGACCACGCAGGACCTTATTAAAGAGTTTGATGCAGTGGTCAATTTACCGGGCTTAACCAACGCATGGGTGATGCCAATAAAAACCCGAATTGACATGCTTGCCACAGGAATTAAAACTCCTGTTGGGATTAAAATTGGTGGTCCCGATCTAATGGAAATTCAAAAAATCGGCCAACAAATTGAGTCAATATTAACTGACGTCGATGGCACGGCATCAGTGTATTCTGAACGCGTCGCTGGCGGTCGCTACTTGAAAGTCGACATTGATCGCGAAAAAGCCGCCCGATATGGGCTCAATATCGCTGATGTTCAGCAAATTGTCTCCGGTGCAATTGGCGGTGTTAACGTAACACAAAGTGTAGAAGGGCTGGAGCGCTATCCAGTAAATATTCGTTATCCGCAGTCATACCGAAGCTCTCCAGAGTCGCTTTCTTTGTTACCTGTAGTGACACCACAAGGAAAACGTATAGCCCTAGCTGATGTTGCTGACGTCTATATCGAAGACGGACCGCCGGGTATCAAGAGTGAAAACGCGCGGCTCAATGGATGGGTGTATGTTGACATCGATGGTGTAGACATAGGCACGTATGTGGCTAACGCGCAGCAAGTTGTTGCTGAACAACTCGTTTTACCCGCCGGCTATTCAATTAATTGGTCTGGCCAATACGAGTATATGTTAAGGGCAAAGGAGAAGCTCACATACGTTGTGCCTTTGACGCTCGCTATCATCGTTATTCTATTGTACCTCAACTTCCGAAACTTCATTGAAGTAGCCATTATTATGGGAACGTTGCCATTGTCGATGGTTGGTAGCATATGGCTTATGTACATCGAAGGCTTTAATTTCTCCGTGGCCGTGGGCGTAGGTTTCATTGCTCTGGCCGGTGTCGCTGTAGAAATCGGAGTCATTATGCTTGTATATCTTAATCATGAATATCAGGCACTGATGGATAAATGCAAAGAAGAGGGTACCTTACCGAGCGTCAACATGTTGACCGAGGCAGTACTGCACGGTGCAGGATTGCGTGTTCGTCCCGTCATGATGACAACGGCCACTATCATCTTTGGATTGCTGCCGGTGTTATATGGCTCTGGTACGGGGTCCGAAGTCATGAGTCGTATTGCGGCGCCGATGGTGGGGGGAATGGTTAGTGCGATTATTCTGACACTACTCATATTACCTGCCATTTATTTAATGTGGCGCAAACAACAGCTCAAGAACCTGGCTGTCGTTGCGTAATGAAAGTACCTGTTCGCCGTTCACATCGTTGGCTTATGCTGCTTGTCGGCGGGCAGGTGTTGTTTTGGTCGTTAAGCGGCCTTTACATGGTCTGGTTTGATATCCACTACATTCACGGTGACCATTTTATTGAGTCGCCTGCGCCATTGGAAAGCAATGCGACGACGCGCGTTGAATTTAATGACATTATTAATATGTATCCGGGGGCGAGTTCCATTTTACTTAGCTCTGAGCGAGGTCGGCTCATTTATCAGGTTGTTGATAATGACCAAATAAAACGTGTTGACAGTATCACAGGTAATGAGCTAAAGCCCGTCAATCCTGTTCTCGCGGGTGCAATCGCTGCTTCTCAACTACGTAAAGGCTACCCGGTAGAAAGTGTAGAATTGTTGTCGTCAGAAAATCACGTAGTGGGAGGGCGCGGCCGACCACTATGGGAAGTTAAATTTGAGGGCATGCTCGCTCCAGTCGTTTATGTTAGCCGAGATACCGGAAACATAGAATATGTGCGACACCTTCCTTGGCATATTTTTGACGTGTTTTGGCGTATTCATATTATGGACTACCAAGACGGTGAAGACGTAGCCAATACCCTCCTTATTACCATCTCATCGTTAAGCTTGTTGGGTGTTTTTTTCGGCATTTATTTATTGCCAGGATCAATAAAAAATCCTAAGAGGAAATGTCTTTAGCATGTTTAGTCGTTTCTTGCATAAATACCTCGCACTGATAGTGGCTGTACAATTACTGATTTGGTTGTCTACTGGATTGTTGTTAGGGCAAATGCACTCAGCCCCGACCATAGAAAAGCGCGTAGAGAACGGTGTGGATTTGTCAGAGAACGATGAAGAACTAATGACGATCAAACAGCTTCTAGCGTTGTCACCAAATGCGATTTCAATAGAGCTTGTTAATCTCTTAGGGAAATCAGTCTATAGAGTCATGACAGAATATTCTAAGCATGAACAAGAGAAAACATATGAACTATACGATGCGGTAACAGGAGAGCAGTTTAACTTAAATGAAGTTGACATTCGCCGGCTTGTAACCAGTAAATTTCAATTCACTTCGCCAATCACGAACGTGTCTCTTGTGCAGCCTCCATTCTCTGAACTACCCAAAGAGAAATCACCGCTTTGGAAAGTAGCGGTGTTTGATGAGTTCAGCACTCATATATATTTACGTGCTTCATCGGGAGATATCGTAGCGGTGCTCAATGAAAATAGTGAATGGACTTCACTGTTAATGATGCTGCATTTCATGGACTATCAAAATTCGGGGTCATTCAACCATTGGTGGATAAAGCTTTTTGCACTGCTTACTTTGGTGATGAGTATCACAGGTGTGACGTGGTTGTTGCAAATCATGATGACTAAACCTGCCGTACCAGGAACACAAAGAACGAAAAAGTGGCTCACTGTCATCGATGACAAAGAGGCTGAACATCGCATCGAAGGCAGAGTAACTGATAATCTGTTGTCAATTTTACAGCGAAATAAAATATCGATTGAATCGCAATGTGGTGGCAGCGGAACGTGTGGTCGTTGTCGTGTAGTGATCAAGCCAACGGACCCAGTCTTGACTGCAGATCGCTACCAATTATCAAAAGATCAGCTAAAAGCAGGCTATCGGCTAGCCTGTCAGCGCGTGGTTGGCCAAACAAGCATAGTGCGTGTAGACACAAATACTTTACTTCAAACGATATCTGCAGAGTTGGTCAATAACGAGTTTTTGACACCTTTTATTAAAGAGTTGAAATTCAAATATCATTCCCCTGAGACATTCGTGTTTCGACCTGGTTGTTATTTCAAGTTTTCGATATCTAAAGGTAAAACTCGAGGATGCCCTCCTGACTTGCCTAGACGTTTCCGCCGATTTTGGCCTTGCAGCGAAAGATCAAGTTTTTTTCACCCGAGTGTCACCCGTTACTACTCAGTTGCAAACCGCTGTGAAGGGGCAGGCTACCTTACTTTTAATATCAAAATGCAACCAGCGCCTTCCTCCATGCTGAAACCAGGGAACGGCTCGCATGTATTGGGTAATCTCGGTATTGGCAGTGTGTTAGAGATTGAGGGGCCCTATGGCGGCTTTTCATTGCCACATGATTTTCATAAAAAAGAGTTTGTGTTAATCGGCGGCGGTTCAGGTATAGCACCACTTAAATCAATGATAGATGAGCTTCTGTTCGGATTGCAGGTAACACAATCAGTAGTGCTTTTTTATGGCGCTCGTCACCCAATAGATTTGGCCAATCACAACTGGTTTAAGGATATAGAAACCACACTCACAAACTTTAGCTATTGTCCCGTGGTGTCTAGGGCCTCGAATATATGGTTTGGAGCGACGGGACATGTCCAGTTACCACTTCGCTCGTTTCTAGAAGCGCATCATGCAAAAGATCAATGTCTGTTTTTTTTATGTGGGCCCAGCGCGATGATGAAAGACGTTAAAGACATGTTGATCGACTATTCCATTGACCCAAATGCCATCACTGTTGAAGCATTTGCGTCATCCACAACCCATCAAGTCTAAGGAGACTCTGAATGAAACTACTCTTTTCAATGCTCATGATAGCCTTAAGTTTTTCAACTTTTGCTCACACAACACTCAAGACATCTACGCCTAAGGATAATGCAATGTTGATGTCATCTCCACCTGAACTATCATTGGTTTTTACCAAGCCTGTAAGGTTGGCTAGAGTCACATTGCAATCGAAAAGTGGGGAAACCATTCCGTTTGAGTTTAAGCCAAGTACGGAACTCGCTAGTGCCTTTAGTTACGAATTACCCGGATTACCAGTAGATACATACACTGTCAATTGGATGTTGCTAGGTCAGGACGGTCACAAAATGGAAGGGGCTTTTAGTTTTATGGTGCATGCTTCAATGATGAAACATAACGATAAAAAGCACGACAGCACGCACGGCAACCATTAGAGGACGCTATGGACATTTGGCAGTTGGGGTTGTTGATTTCAAAGTTTGGTGTTTATCTCGGCGTATCAGCGCTGCTTGGTGGTGGTTGGATTTTGTGCATTACCAATACTGATATTGACACCAAATTTACTTTACCCGCAAGCTTACAAACAACGGTAACAAGGCACATGTGTTTGTTTGCGGTCATTGGCATCATTTTTAGTGCTTTTGACTTTTTGTTTCAGGTTGGGCAGCTCGCTCAATCTGGATACGCTGGTATGTTTGACCCCATTATGCGAGAGATGGTCGCGCATTCAACGCTCGGAGATGTTGCAAAAAGTCGACTAGTGCTGTTCGCAAGTGCGCTACTATATTTAACCTATTTAGGTCATTCAATTAGAAAAACCGCCCTTATTTCAAGTCTCTCTCTTGGAATTTTCATTGTTATTGCGTTGGCAGGATTTGGGTATACATTTACGTTAACTGGGCATACTCAACAGTTACAACCTAGTTTAAAATTTATCCTGGCTGCTCATGCCGTTATTGCGCTCGCGTGGGTGGGTTCACTCTGGCCTCTTTCAAGGACGTGCGTAGAGCTTTCTACCCCCAATTTGCACCATGTCATGACAAAATTTGGGAAATCGGCGATGTACCCCATTGGGGGGCTAATTATTGCTGGTTTACTACTGGCTTGGCAACTTGTGCGTTCTGTTAGCAGTTTGCTCGACACAAACTACGGCTTTGTATTGCTTGTTAAGCTGTTGTTTGTTGGTGCTATCTTTCTAATCGCGTTGTTACACAAACTGCGATTGGTTCCTCAGCTTTTAACCGGCATAACCAGTCCTCGAACGCTTAAAAAATCAATCCAAATCGAACTTTGTATAGGGATATCTATTTTAATGGTGACGGTGGTGTTAAGTACCGCCGTAGGCCCCAATTATTGAAGAAACACAAAATGAAAAAGATCTACTTGTTGTCAATCATACTCTTTCCTTTGCTGTTAACTAACTGTGTTAATGCTCATGATAAAACGCATAACGACACCAGTAATAGTCCTATGTTCTCAGGGCTAGACTCCGACGCAGGAATAATAGCAAAACAATTCCACAAAGCACTCTCCGACGCTAATGCAGAGACAGTCATGAGCTTACTTGCCGATAATGTCCTTATTTTGGAAGGTGGCAGAATTGAGCGCAGTGCCGACGAATATCGTGCACATCATTTGCAAGCAGACATGCAATTTTCATCTGCCGTAACCACGAAGACGATTGAGCATCATGTTCGTGTGCATGGTAATACAGCTGTCTCCATTTCAAGAAGTCACACTTCTGGAAACTATAAAGGTCGAGATATTGATAGGACAGGCAATGAAACGCTCTTTTTAACGCTGATCAATGGACAGTGGAAAATCAGTCATATTCATTGGTCTCACTAACTCCCCACCAAACTAAAATAAAAAGGTCAAAACGATGAAACTTTTCTATGCAAGCTGCGTTGTTATTTTTTTAGCCACATCACCATACATTTATGCGTCTGAGCAAACGAACGACGAAACCGAGATACTAGAAATGATCCAAGATATTGAAAAGGGGTGGGAGTCTGGTAACGGTATGCCGTTCTATCAACATTATCTTGGCCAGGTAGGTGCGCGTTACATTGAGTCAGGCGGTCAGAATAAAGGGTTAGAGGATTTGGTCAAAAATCATGTAGAGCCGGAAAAAGAGGTATTGAAACGATTGACCATTGATATTCTAGATATCGAAACAAACGTTGAAGGAGACTTCGCTTGGGCAGTTACGACAGTAAATGTTTCAGGAGAAGTACGCAAAACCGGCGCAGTTTTTGATAAAAAAGGATTTCAAACCTATTTGTTTCGCCGAACTGATGAAGGATGGAAGGTCATTCATTCGCATTCATCTACCCGTGATAATAAGCCACATAAGCACCGTTAACAACGTTGAATTCCGTGCAAAATCGCAATATCACATTGGATGCAATACGAACGTTAGCCATTGTGTTGATGGTTGTATTCCATTTTGCTTACGACCTTCGTTTCTTTGGTTGGGTTGATTGGAATGTCCCCAATGGAAAAGGGTGGAGGGAGTTTCGGTATGTAATATTGACGCTCTTCTTCGTGAGTGTAGGCGCGTCGCTCGTGCTCGGGAATTATCGAAAATTTAGTCTAAAAATGTTTTTACTGCGGCTGTTTTCCATAGCGTTCTGGGCCGCGGTAATATCGCTTTTTACGTATTATTTTTTTAATGCAAACTGGATATTCTTTGGCGTATTGCATTTTATTGCTGTAGCGAGTGTTTTGTGTGTTCCGTTGATTAGAAAACCCATATTGTCGCTGTTGTTGGGTTTTGTTGCGGTCACGTTGTTTAACATTGGCCTAGTATCCAGTAAATGGCCATTTAATCTGATCAGTTTGTCACTACCTCATTCTCCAAACGATTACGTTGCAATTTTTCCATGGATAGGTGTTGTATTGTTTGGTATTGCGATAGGGCACGTTTTGAAAAGCGGATTTGATCCGTTTGCAAAATGGAATATCCCGAATAACTTGACTCTTCTCGGACGGCATAGTTTAGCGGTTTACATATTGCATCAACCTATCTTTTTTGCGCTGTTTGGTACTATCTATTGGTTTAGCTCATCGGTGTAACTATGCACCTTTTACTTTGCCATAAATCACCTTCAGTAATTAATATCCGCTATGCTGCCGCAGACATAAAATTACGATGAGATATGCACATTATGAGGGAAGGTAGAGTCAAGGCAGCAGAGTAATGCTTGATAAACGCATATGCGCTTGCGCGCAAATGCGTGTGTCGATACACTCTCGATATCAACGCTAATGTGTTTACAGCAACGCAAGATTAATTCGGAGAAGATTGTGCTTTTAGTGCCAACAAACCCAGACTATCGTTAATACTCGAACAGTTTTGGCCGTTCTTCTTTGAAGTTGGTGTATTTTGACCACAATGAGCTACATTCTTTTGACTCTATTACGTCAGTTATTTGTCTTACAGTAGCCATATCGTTTTCTACCAGCAATGCAGACACTTGTGATAACATTTCGTCTTTAGCGGGTTTTTCTTCAGATATTTCGTGAAGTTTCAAACATCCCCTGATAAAAACCAAGCTGTCTACCATGCAGATTACGCGAAAAATGAAACGCGGTAACCGCTCTGGTGTTTTGTATTCGCTTCGTTCTTCGTTTAACCAAAAGAGTAAATTCTGCTCAAAAGCTACAAGGTTTTCATTGATCCGTTGTGTCGCATCGACATTCAATATACCAAACCGCGACATTTCAGCCTCATAAAATGCAAGATCTAGTAATGCTTCGTAATACAGCATTTTAGCATCTTCTAGCTTGTTTTTGACTTTTTCAAACCGTGAAATTGCGTGCTCTTGAATTGAAATCACTTCTCTTAATATGCTTGGATCACACCGAACCGTTGCTGTTTCATCAATTGAAGTAAGCGTTAAGTCGTTAAAAAACCGATCGTAACCATCTTCCACTAAGAACCGGCGAAGATATATGGAGACCGCGAGGTTTTTAAATATCAGCCCATTTTGTGTTTCTGTTTCTCCCATTAGATTTTCAAATGCTGTCTCTGCATATTGAACCTTGTCTAAATTTAATTGCTCAAGACGCCTTACTTCTTCCTTATGGTCTTGAGTGAGGCGAACAATATCGTTTTCGTGCCTCTCAGTCAGTGAATTAATTTGCCGCTGCGTGTTCATTTGTAGTTCTATCAGTTCACGATCCGTTGCTTCTCTCAAGGCAACTAAGTCGCTTTCAGCTTCATCTTTAACTGCCTTCGTTCGCGAACTTTGAACATGGTTCATCCAAGAAGCGAGTAGTGTTTCAGATTTAGTCGATTTATGCAGTTGATTTAAATGGGGTTGCAATTGCATTCGAATGTCTTACATGTTGAGAACCTGCAAAGACTGCTTTACCTGCTCTAACTCTTGAGCACTCAACTCACGTAACTCTGCGTCAGAAGCCTCTGAAATTTTCTTATTTGCGTCATCAATTTGTTGCTCAATCCGAGCCAGTCGCCTGTTGACTTCTGAACTCGAAAGGGTGGCATTTTCCAGCAAAATCAAGTCACGATTAATTTCATCAATTTGTGCTTTAAGACCAGTTAATCCTCTGTAAAAATCGCCATGCTCACGATCATTTGGATGTGCGAGCGATGATGACATCACAAGAAACAAACATATCCATCTTTTCATAAACTATTTCCTTGTTACAAGTAACCACAATGCCAATTCAATATGGGTAGAACATACGTTCACAATATCGAAATCGTCACAGCAATGACTAAAAAACTTTTAGTCAGGGCGCAGAAGAGAGCTCATAAACAGACCAGTAGGATCGTATTGTTGTTTTAATAATTTCAAACGAGCTGTGTGTTGGCCGTAGTAAAGAGCAAGTGGCGACCCATTCCCCATGTCATAATTTTGGTAAGAATGACCATTAAAAAACGGTAATAGCAAATCGAAAGATTTATTCACCCAATCGATAACTTCAGTATCGTCACATTCAGCTTGAGTGATCCCTGTGATACTACAGACGAAAGAAGCGTTGCGGTGAATAAATGCCGAATCGTCAGCGTTTACATCCTGAATAGCGCCACAAAGCGGGTCTAGCATAAATCCACCTGAATTTCCCGGACAAGCTCGGTAACACGATAAAAGTGTTTCAATGAATTCGTCTGATAGCTCGCCTTCAATTATGCCATTTCGCCAATACAAACTCAGATCACTATCGTAGTCATTGGATTGGCATTCAACGTATTGCGACCGCCTACTTAACAATTTGGCACCGTCTTGCCATTTGGCTACAGAATCCAAACCCTGCACCGAGTCCTCACTAAACCCCATTATCGAAATTCGTGCTTTATCGTGCATCGATCGCGAGAGATATGCATATAGAAAAACCGATCTGTTATCACTGAGCACTGTTTTGCTATATTGCCTAAGAATAGATCGTGCGTGACATAATGGCCACTCGAGTATTCGGCCATCAATATTTTGGGGGGCATCATGTAATTTAAACGTGACATCGGTCACAACGCCAAATTGACCATGGCCACACCCTTTTAATGCCCAAAACAAATCCGCATGTTGGGATTCTGTCACTTGTCTTACTTTACCGTCAGCAGTTATCAATCCAAACGCGAGCACATTGTCGCAACTCAAACCAAGCTTTCTGGACAAAAAACCGATCCCCCCTCCCAATGTTGCGCCGACAACACCAACATCGGGGCAGGTTCCCAAAGGAACCACTTTATTGTGTTGCGCTAGAAAATGGTCCAATTCACTATTTTTTACGCCTGCGCCGACGTTTACTGAGCTCTTATCAACATTCAGTACAGTTGTTTTAAACATCGACATATCAATTACAATTGCATTGTTAAGGACCGACATGCCACTGACACCATGCCCTTGACCCTTAATTGTAATAGATAAGCGCAACTGCTTTGCACATCTGACAATGTGTATAATATCGGTCTTTGTTTTAGGTTGAATAATTACTAACGGAAAACGCGAAACACCTTGATTGAATACTTTCCTGTTTTCTTCATATTCTGCACTACCCGGTGACCAGAATGCGCCGTCAACAAGACTTGCCAGTTCTACCAAACTTGTTTCAGTAGCACGCGTGATTGAATCTGTTTTTGTCTGTTTTGCAGGTGAAACTTCAACAATACTCTCAAGTAGATTCCAACTTCGACTACCAAAAGTGTTTGGCGTGATATCGCTCAGCAATTGTCGCAGATATTGTGCAACTAATCGGGGAGGTAAAAGCTTGTTTGCTGAATACATACTGCGCATTAACGCCGATGCAGGCAACGCGTGATTTGAAGCTTGCCTTATCGTTTCCTGCATTTTGGTGTCGACATTTCCAGGAGCCACAGTTGTAAAAACAGCAATATCGTTATCGACTTCACGTTGAAAACACTGGCACAGCATATTTAATGATGCTTTGCTCACACAATAAGCTGAGGCCCCAGCAACGGGTTGTACAGGCAAATCACTGGTTAAAAACATCACGCGGCTATGACTAAATTTTTTTAAGCATATCTGCGTTAAAAGGCGAGGTACTTCGACATTTATCCATTGGGTTGCCTCCCACTCATCAGGGGCGACGTTGCTAATATCTCCAAATGGCATGACAACACCTGCGCAATGGATCAGGTAGCTAAAGTGAGTATGCTGATTGACAACGTTTTGAAGGCTTTTAATACAATCCCTATTAGTGAAATCGATGCACTCGATTCTGATCCTATCCCCATAAGACCTTTTAAGCTCCTTTAAAGTGTCTGGATTCCTACACAGTGCAACGATCTGGATAAAAGGGTAGGAGAGTAGAAGCTCTTTTGTAAGCGCAAGTCCTATACCAGAGCTAGCGCCTGATATTAGTGCTGTCTGTTGATACAACATCTTAAAAGCCTATTTCGTAGAAGAGTGAAAGCTCACTTATATGTTTGATAGCTTCAGCATAAGTAAAGTCCTTGAATGGATAAATAAGTTAATGATTTGATTACAGAAATGTAATCAATCTGTAATCGATTCGTTGTGAAGCTTTGATCTGAATCAACTACATTTGAAATGAAATCACTACGATTAAATACATAAACATTTAAGGGTAAGGTTCAGTGACTCGGTTCTCGTTAGTAAACATTTGGATAGCACTACTGCTGGTCAACACGTTATCGGTGAGTGTCCATGCTACACGTGACATCGGATTTCATGAACATGCATCGACGGTGTTTATCAATGGTGAACGTGCACACGATGATGAGCAAAAAGAGCCTTTCACATCTTGTTATTGCCCAGACTGTTTTTATACGGACAATTCGTCTTCCAACGCACCGCTTGCCATTCTTGAAGCACACTCCTGTTTTTTAATTGAGGCGCTAGCGGATAAAAATCACAGAGATCGTTATCAGGTGCTCAAAAGACCTGTTCCGCCAAATCACCCGCCTCCCATAGAGTTTTTTGTTACTTCGTAAGCGCACTTAACAACGCAGTGCCAAATAAGTAAATCAACCCAGTTAGTGGGTAAGAAAAACAATTTAAAAAGAGAAATATTATGCGATTACATAAAGGAGTGTTGCATGCAATGATTTTTGTGGCCGGTATGATCACATCGTCACCATTGCTTGCATCTGAGACCACCGACCGGTTTGTCTTTGTGGGATACGGTGACGTTAAATATGAAAGTGCAGATGTAGCCGACACCGATGCTTTTTCGGCCAGGTTTGTTCCCATTTTTTTATTCAGTTTAAATGACAAAATGCATGTCGAAGCAGAACTCGAGTTTGGATTGGACGAAAACGGGGAGACCGAAACCGAGCTCGAATATGCTGACATCCATTATTTCCTGAACGACAACACAACATTAACTGCCGGAAAATTCCTTTTACCATTTGGGCAGTTTAGTGCCAACTGGCACCCTAGTTGGATTAATAGAAGTATATGGACCCCCGGCGTCTATGGCGCTCATGGCTCGAGCCAAGCAATGGATCCATTGTTACCTATTCTTAGTGACGTAGGCGTAGCTGCACAGCAAGTCTATCAAGTCGGCTCGGCCAAGGTGTTTGTGGATGTTTTCATGACAAACGGTCCGCGCTCTGAAGCTGCTCATGACGAAGAAGAGATTGAGGATGATCATGATGATCTAATAGCTCGCTTTTTCGCACCCTCTGCTGCAGCTGATCCTGATTCGGAAGAAGATGGTCATGGTGAGGCGTTCCCGGAAGTGGAATTTGAAGCGACGAGTTCTGACAACAATAGCAATAAAGCGTTTGGTGGCCGCCTGGCTATTGCCTTACTACCTTCAATCGAGATTGGAACGTCATATTATCAAGGTGCCTACGACGAACAAGGACAACTAGATATCACAGCCAATGGGTTTGATATCAACTTTATTAGTACTCACGCCATCATCAGAGGCGAGTATATTAAAACTGAAACGGACTCATTTGTTGAGCGAGATCATGAGCAAACTATTGACTCATTTTCACGCAATGGATGGTTTTTACAAGGTACTTTCTTCGTTGGGCATGCTTTTCAATCCCTAGGTAGTACTGAATTGGTCCTTGAATATGCTGAAACCAATAAAATTGAAGAAGCGGAGCGCTGGATGGTAGGTGTCAACTATTGGTTGGACCCTCGTTCAGTTATTAAGGTGGGCTATGAAGATACAGACGTAGTTGAAGGTCCTGATGATACACGGTTTGCTGTGCAATTCAGCTATGGATTCTAGGGGATATCATGAACAAGAAATTAATTATATGTGCACTAATCACATTTATTTCGTTACCGAACTTGGCAGACGATGAAACCACACTTTCTGGCGCAGAGTTAATTAATAACAACTGTGCGCGTTGTCATAACAGTAGGCCTGTGCGTGAGTTTTCTATCAGTGAGTGGAGAGTGATCATGCCACACATGCGCGAAAAAGCGCATTTAACCGGCAGCGAAGTAAAAGCCATTCTTGAATTCATGGAAATAGCTTCTAGTCCTGCTCAACCGGTAGAGGTGACTCTGGCTAAATCATTAACAGTCAATCCACGTGACGTACTCACTCGATATGGTTGTCAAGGCTGTCATCAGGTTCAAGGTGTCGGAGGCTCCTTAGGGCCTGCGCTTGACGATGTCATTGAGGGCAAAGGGGAAGCTTTTTTTATCAAAAAAGTAAAAGAGCCACAGTTTAATAACGCTGCGTCTGCTATGCCCCAAATGCCTATTACGGATGAAGAAATAGCGGCTTTAGTAGATTACTTAAATTCCCTATAACTATTGACCTGTGAGTGACACATAAGTCTATGGTGCCAGAGTACAACACTATCTTTAAACCGCTCAACTGAGCAAATTAATAGGAAAATACGATGAAAAAAATGAAAACGTTGGTTTTGGTGAGTGCACTCGCAATAACCACCTTATCGGTAGTGCCGGTTCATGCCCATTCGGGTGAATCAGATATGCCAATGATGCAAGCCAGTATGATGGAAAAAATGCAAACACACATGGCTGAGATGCGTGTCGTTTTGGATGCCGTGAAAGAGGAATCAGATCCACAAAAACGAGAAGCTATGCTGCAAGAACATGCTCAAAAAATGCAGGACATGATGGACATGATGCAAACGGAGCATGGTAAAGGAATGATCGCAGAAAAAGGCATGGGGCATGATCACGGGGCAATGTCGACGGACGATAAAATCTCAATGATGGAAATGCGTATATCCATGATGGAAGAAATGATGGCGCAGATGATGGGGCACACCGCACAAAAAGCGAAGCCTATTCATAAGCACAAAAAAAATTAAAGTTACAGGGCTAGGCCTCTATGAATGATAACGGGCCTAGCAATACAGTTTTATTGTTGGAGGATCACATGAGCAAAATTTTCAAATTACTAGCAGTAGCCTTTCTCTCTATCGGTTTTTTAGGCGGTTGTGCGAGTCAAATTTATCACGATTACATAATGAGCGGCCAAATTGTCACTGTGGATGATAAACAAGTTGTGGTGTGCGTTTCAGATACTGACAGTATCAAAGAGCATCAAGTCTTTAACGTATATCGTACGGTCTATGATCCACTCGCCATATCGGAAGGAGAAGACGGATACTCAAGAGAATTTGTCGGAAAAATTCGATTAGGCAAAACTAAAGATAAACATTTCGCTGAGGCAACCGTTCTTGATGGCGATCTAGCGCGGTATGACATGGTTGAATTTGACCGCGGATTCTAGCCTTGCAAGAGGGAGCATAAAATCGTGAATACTAGATTTATAAAAACAACTAACCGTTTGACACCAATATTGGTACTGGTATTGAGTGTGGCGTTCGCGACTGCGTGTTCCGCTCTGGCGCAAAGTGAACAACAAAGTCACAGTGCTCCAACGTCAACAAAAGAACAGATTGAAACGACATCGGCTGACTTTGAAAAAATACAATCGTCTTTACTGCGTTTGGACACTGTACTTGCTGCACAACCGAAAAGCCTTGTTCACACCTCACAGCAGTCAATGCAGCCAGGTCAAATCAATCCATCGATGGACCGTTCTACAGATTCCATGATGATGGGAAAAGGCAGAATGGTGAAAGACGATGGTAAATCCTGCATGGGTATGATGTGTAAAATGAAGATGCAAAACATGTCCATGATGGGTATGGTTCCCAAACAGAATGGCGAAACGCAAACGTCTGTAACAACAATCTTGCCAGGCGCTCAAGACATCATGCACTTGTACCACATTGGCGAGGCAGCATTTTTCCTTGACCAGTCAGAGTTACTTAATTTATCCCCTTCTCAGCAGTCTCAATTGTTGGGCATTCAATCGAAATGGCAAAATATCCAAGATACACAAACGAATCGACGTAACGATTTAGAGCAGCGCCTTTGGGTTTTGACATCCGAAGGTAAACCCGAATATGGCGTCATTAAAGACGTTATTAATCAAATAGAATCGGCGAATAGCGCCATGCGGTTGGAGTTCATTGTTTTAGTGGGCGAGGCCGTATCAGTGTTAACTCCCATACAATTAGAAGCACTAAAAACCTTGGCGTTATCGGATACAGGTAGGGCGCAATGAAGCGACAAAGGATTTATTTTTTCTCTGTATCTTGTGCGTTGATTTTTAGCGCCATAGTAATAGTTTCGCCATCGGGTGTCCATGCGCTACAACAGTCTGATGCTGATGAGCATGCCAGCCATCATCCCGAGGCAAATAGTGACTTAACCTCGAAAACATCACAAGATCTCACAACTGCAAACGGTAGTTCCATGATGGGCCCCGCCATGGGAAAACAGATGGATAGAATGATGGAAAAAATGGGGGCGCCCAAACCCAAAGATCTCTATCCGACTCTCATGCGGATGCATGATATGACGCCGGAACAACAAATGGAAGTGCTACAGAAAGCCACGTCGAGAATGGAACAAGGAACAGTGCAATTGACCGCTGGATTTGAAAGTCTTGCCAATGCGGCTGATAGGGATGACCTTACCAGTATGCAAGATTCCCTTGGTGTCATTAAAGAAGGTATTGCTCACTTCGACAGTGGTCTTGCTGCGAAACGTGCCATTCAAGATGGGCAAGAACCCAGAAGAGTTGCACTTACTTGGTTTAAATCTCAGATGAATATATTACCAAGCTCTCCCACTTCAAGCAGTAATACGTTATTTGGTATGACGCCATTACATTCGGCAATTATGTTTATCTTGCTGGGTTTTGTAAGTCTTATGTTTTACATCTATGGGGTCAAGATGCGCCGCGCATCAGCGCTACTGGGTGAGCTGAAAAATGTTGAGACTTCAAATACCACTGTGATTAAAGAAAATAGTCGACGTCCGACTGCTGTTACAGATATAGAACAGGTGTCAACAGACACCTCTTTGGCACGCCAAAGTATGCCATCAGATCGCAACTCAAGAAAAGCAGCATATGTTGGCGATGTGCTGGTCATCGGTATTTTTCGTGAAACACACGATGTGAAAACATTTCGGCTCGCACTTTCCGATGGTCAAGAACTACCGTTTGACTATGAGCCTGGCCAATTTGTCACCTTTACGCTTGACATCAAAGGTTTCGATAAACCGGTAAAACGATCATATACCATTGCGTCATCTCCAACTGAGCGCAATTACTTTGAAGTAACCATCAAGCGCGAAGAGCACGGAACTGTATCTCGTTACATGCATGACACAGTTAATATCGGGGACATGCTTACTATAAAAGCCCCCGGCGGTAAGTTTTATTTTAACGGTAAAGAAGCAACTAGCGTGGTGTTGATATCGGGAGGTGTAGGGATTACGCCAATGATGAGTGCTGTACGTTATTTAACTTCTACATGTTGGTCAGGAGAAATTTACTTTCTGTTTTGTACGCGAACAACCAACGATTTCATTTTCGAACAAGAGCTCAGATACCTGCAGGCGCGCCACACTAATTTAAAAGTACTCGTGAGTATGACACAAGCGGACGGGACATCATGGATGGGCCCACAAGGCCGATTCTCATCTAATCTAGTGAACGAATTTGTTCCAGAAATTGCTTCAAAAACTGCGCATATATGTGGGCCGCCCGCCATGATGGATGCAATGACCAGCATGTTATTAGAACTCGGTATGCCGAATAAAAATATCAAGAAAGAAGCGTTTGGTTCAGGGTCTTCAAAAAAGGCGCTATCACCTCCCACTCCAGCTTCGGAAAACAATGTCGCTGTTGGTAAAAATGTGGTGTTCAGCCTCTCAAACGTCAATAGCCAAGCCGGACATGATCAGACGGTGTTAGATGTGGCTGATGATGTTGACGTAGAGATTGAAAATTCCTGTCGGGCAGGCTCCTGTGGTAGCTGTAAAGTGAAGCTGTTGCGTGGTGATGTTGATATGGACGTGGATGATGGCCTTGAACCTGAGGATAAAGCCAGTGGCTACATTTTGGCGTGTCAAGCTATTCCAAAAACTGATGTCGAGGTAGAAGCGTAAATGAACACGCAAGAGCGCACTATAGTCAGTGGTCTGGTTGTATTGATGATTTTATTATGGCTAGGTTTTGCATGGCACAGAGCCCCTGAATTTCCTGGTAGCCAATTTGGTTTTTTAGTTGGTGTGTTTGCTGTTGTCTTTATGTTACTTCCCCTTGTTTACATGATGATAAAACGCATCAAACCTCTCAAAGTGGCGGTAACAAAATATATATCGATGCCGTCACTACTGCGTATCCATATATACGGCGGTGTGCTAGGTCCCATTCTGGCACTCGTTCACAGCGCCCACCGATTTGAAAGCCCGGTGGGTATCGCGTTAGTTGTTTTGATGATGGTGGTTGTCCTCAGTGGATTCATTGGTCGATATGTCCTCAGTCTGATTTCATCCAACGTAAAAGAGAAAAAGCGACAAGTGAGTGAGCTTCAAGAGGCATTGTCTGAAGCGAAAATATCACTCAAGAGTGCGGTGTGCGATGTGCGATATTCAACCTTTGCTGAAACAGCATCGCGCCAACTTCCGTTCCTAGCGTTTCAAGTAACTACGGGTGCACACAACAAGCTCTTTCGTCAAGAGCAACGTGTGTTATCACTTATCGATGCCATTTCTGATACGGAATACAGTATTTTCATTCATGACACTGCAAAAATCTGGTTCTCAAGATGGTTGAAGTTCCACATTGTAATCTCGTTGGTGCTTTATTTTATACTACTCCTTCACATCACCAGTGAGGTCTACTTTGGGTTACGCTGGTTATGATCAAGTGGATCCTTAGTGCCATTATCCTAGTCGGGATCATTTTTAGCATCAGTCATTTGTGGCACTCACCCGACGACATCTCGAGCATAAATTGGGAACAGGCCATTCAGCCCGGTCAGCTGAGTAAAGCCCATGCATTTTTAGAAAACGATTGTCTTAGTTGCCATACCCCTGTCACCGGAGTAGAACGGGATAAGTGCGTAGCGTGCCATGCAAATGATACCCATGTTGTTGCGAGGCAGCCAACAGTATTCCATGCCGACATACAAGAATGCTCAACATGCCATGTAGAACATCGAGGCGAGAATGCAACGATTTCATCAATGAACCATGTGGCACTTGTCGATATTGGCTTTAGCATGCTTCCGAATACAAATGTTCCGTTTGATGAAGGCGCTTCTACTCTGGCGTTTTTAGAGAATGTTTTACGCTCAAACCAGTTACCGGATCCCCTTTTTGTTCATCCTGAAGTTGAGCAGAAAGAGGCGCTGCTTAATTGCTCACAATGCCACAGCAATGACGATCGACATGTTGGATTATTTGGGAATGACTGTGTCCAGTGTCACAGCACGCAATCCTGGTCTTTACCTGCGTTTATTCACCCTTCTAGCCAATCACGTGATTGCAATCAATGTCATGAAGCACCACCCAGCCATTACATGCAACATTTCAAGATGATATCGGCCACGGTGGCAGGAGAGCCTAAGGCACCTGTAGAAGCGTGTTATGCGTGTCATCAATCCACATCCTGGAATGATATCAAGCGTGCAGGCTGGTACAAACATCACTGAATGAGTCAAGCATGATCACTAATTCCATTGCCATCGCTTTTTCAATTTTAGTCGGACTTATCCTGCTGTTACCTCGTACACGCCTATCGACTCAGTGGCGTGCGACTGTGACGCCACTGGCATCTATTATAGGCAGTGGATTTCTCATTGTTGCGCCACTTTTACACTCTGTAATGGGTAAGTGGGCATTATTGGGAATAGTCATGCTCTCATTCGTTGCCTATCTCATTGGAGCCATTATTCGTTTTAATATTATTCATGCTGAGCCTTTACTAGAGAACAAGACTAGCGACCATATCGTACAGCTCGAAAAAGCCAGTCAATGGACACTAGGCGCAGCCTTTGCGATATCTGTTGCATTTTATATAAGCCTCTTTACCGCGTTTGTATTTGACCGAGCGGGCATCTCCGATCCTATTCAAATCAAAGTGTTTACGACCATGCTATTGGGACTCATCATGCTGATTGCTTGGTTACGCGGGGCGAGAGGTTTAGAAACGATAGAGCTTTATGCCGTTTCCATCAAACTCGCCATCATTATTGGTGTTGTCGCGGCGCTGGCGACTTATGATTGGCAAGTTGGTAGTGCATGGTTTGAGCACAATGCGATTAAGCCTTTGAGTAAATTTGAGACCTTGAGCATGCTTGCGGGTATGTTGATGGTCACGCAGGGCTTTGAAACAACCCGCTTTATGGGGGAGCGGTATAGTGCGCAACAGAGAGTGATGGCCGGTAAATACGCTCAATGGATAGCCATCGCACTTTATGTCGTTTTCATTGGTTTAACTTGTCCAATTTTTCTCGACTTTCCCATTACGACGCTGAACGAAACGACAATAAGCAAAACCTTAGGGCAGGCTATTTGGGTACTGCCAATATTGTTGTTAATCGCCGCTACCACTAGCCAACTTAGTGCCGCACTCGCAGACACGATTGGAGGTGGCGGTTTGCTAAAAGAGCTCATCAATCTGCCCGTCAGTGTCCGCGGCTACTACATGCTGATCGTAAGTATTGCCGGTGTTCTCGTTTGGACATCAAACGTGTTTGAAATCATCAACCTTGCATCCAAGGGATTCGCTCTTTATTACCTCATTCAAACCCTGATCGCCATTATCATAATGCGAAAATATGTCCAACATCAGCGATTTCACACCCTAAAAATAGTTGGACTTGCTGTGATGATGCTTCTTCTCACCTTCGTCATTGGCTGGTCAGTGCCGGCGCCACACAGTTGATTAAGGGGATTTGAAATGACGGTACTAAACAATATCAAGCAATCCACACCAGCAACGATGGACAGTAAACAAGGCATCGTCATTATCGGTGTGGGTAATATTTTGCAACAAGATGATGGTGTCGGAGTGCATGCCATTAAAGCCCTACGCTCCTGCGTTTCACAGCCTGAGCAGATATCTATTATCGATGCTGGCACATTAAGCTACGAATTGCTTGAGTGGGTGTCCCAATCTGACTACGCAATCATTATTGATGCTGCGCGCATGCAGTGTACGCCGGGGACCATCAAAGTATTTAACGATGAGGAAATTCAACAGCAATTCGAGATAACAAAAGCACACTCTGTCCATCAAATTTCGCTACAAGATACGCTTTTGACAAGCCAAGCTCTTTATTCAAAACCATTTCGCGTCACGCTCATTGGCGTTGAGCCTGAGACTATCCAATGGGGAACCACGCTCAGCACCAGCGTTCAAGCTGCACTACCAGCGATCATTAAAACGATTATCAGCTGTATTCAAAAAGCATCTGTTCTGCAACTTAACGATATTGGCCATACGGAGGAAGAAGAGTGAATGACGAAATTATTTTTATGACATCCGATGCCTCACATACGGGCAATCTTACGCCACTGGTACATGAAATTCGTCATGCACTATTTCAGCTTATTGAGTCCGGTAAGGAATCTTCAATCGACTTACGACGACTCCCCTTAAGTCCCCAAGAAGAGCACCAATTAGAGACCTTTCTTGGATATGGCGAGGTAAAAGCGGACATTCAAGCGCTGGGAGATACCGTGCTAATTGAATCCCGGTTTTCAGGTGTTTGGCTTGAAACGCACTATAACCAAACGTCGGATATTTTGGGCAAATACGTGCATATCTGTATTTGCCCTCAATTGATAAAGGCACAGCATCAGGATATGTCTTTCTCGTTGTCGCAATTAGAGATTGCTGTAGATGCACTTTCAAAATCAAACGAAAGCCCTGATAACCAGGAGAGCTAATATGACTAAGACTACGCTGAATGAACAGTTACAGCGATCAGGGATTTCTCGACGAACATTTCTAAAGTTTTGCGCCACAACTGCATCGCTGCTTGCTCTGCCGCAATGCGCAGTCGCAGAGATAGCGCAAGCACTCGGCAGTGCTAGCCGACCAACCGTTATCTGGTTGCCATTTCAAGAATGTACCGGTTGCACGGAATCAATACTACGTTCACACGCGCCAACACTAGAAAGCTTAATCTTCGACCATGTTTCACTTGATTATCAACACACAATTATGGCCGCTGCTGGTGATCAGGCCGAGGAAGCGCGACGCACAGCAATAAAGAATAATAAGGGCAAATATCTTCTCTTAGTTGATGGTTCAGTGCCAATGGGAAACCCAGGATATTCGACTATTAGTGGAATTAGCAATGTCGACATGCTGCGAGAATCCGCTGCTCATGCAGCGGGCGTTATCGCGATTGGTACATGCGCTTCATTTGGCGGGATCCCCAAGGCCAATCCTAATCCTACAGGGGCAGTGTCAGTCGCGGATATTATCACGGATAAGCCCATTGTTAACATTTCTGGTTGCCCACCTTTGCCCATTGCTATCACTGCAGTACTTGCTTATTACCTGACTTTCAACCGATTTCCGGACCTCGATCATTTGAACAGGCCGCTGGCGTTTTTTGGCGAAACGATTCACGACCGTTGTTATAGACGGCCTTTTTATGAGAAACGCATGTTTGCCAAATCTTTTGACGATGAGGGAGCGAAGAATGGATGGTGTTTATTTGAGCTTGGTTGCAAAGGGCCTGAAACATTTAATGCGTGTGCAACTGTTAAATGGAATCAGGGCACGAGTTTCCCCATCGAGTCAGGGCACCCTTGCCTAGGATGTTCTGAGCCTGATTTTTGGGATAAAGGTAGCTTTTATCAACCTTTGTTTCCGTGGCAAAAATACAAAGCTAAGCCTGGGAAAGGTCAACAAAAGCACAAAGGCTCATAGATAGAGAAAATCATTATGAAGAAAACAGAAAATGAGCGTTTAGTCGTTGATCCTATCACCCGTATTGAAGGCCATTTGCGAATTGAAGCAGAAATGGATGGCAATACGATAAAGCGCGCATACTCATCGGGAACGTCCGTAAGGGGTATAGAGCTGATATTGCAAGGGCGAGACCCGCGTGATGCATGGGCTTTTGCACAGCGTATATGCGGTGTCTGCACGTTAGTTCATGGTATGGCTTCGGTCAGATCCGTGGAAAATACCATAAAAAAAGCGTGGTTATCGAATGCAAAATTGGGAGTGAAGGCAGGCTCCCCCGCGATGACATCAATGCCTAAGGGTCCTATGCGACATGGAATGAAAGGGCATAAGGGAAGAGCGAGTACTGCCAAAACACCGGATAAGATGGATATAGAGATACCTCAAAATGCACAGTTAATCCGTAATATCATGATCGCTACACAATATGTTCATGACCATGTCATGCACTTTTATCATTTACACGCATTGGATTGGGTTGATGTGGTTTCAGCATTGGATGCTGATCCGGTTAAAACCGCGAGACTTGCTGGAACATTGAGTGCTTATCCTCGTTCATCCCCCGGGTACTTCAAAGACATGAAGGCAAAGGTGAAACGGCTTGTAGAGTCCGGTCAGTTAGGTATTTTCAGTAACGCTTATTGGGGGCACCCCGGTTATAAATTGCCTGCGGAAGTCAACTTAATGGCGCTAGCGCATTATCTTGATGCATTGGAGTGGCAACGTGACGTCGTGAAAGTTCATACGATTTTTGGGGGCAAAAATCCACATCCAAATTTTGTCGTTGGTGGTGTTCCATCCCCCATTAATCTTGATGCGTCTACGGGGATCAATACTCAGCGGTTAGTGCAGTTGCAAGATGCCATATCACAGATGAAAATGTTTGTGGATGAAGTGTACTTCCCAGATATCTTAGCAATTGGGGGTTATTATAAAGATTGGAGCCTACGTGGCGAAGGATTAGGTAATTTTCTCACCTATGGTGATTTACCAATGACATCCATGGATGAACCTGATTCGTTTTTGTTTCCGCGCGGTGCAATTCTAGGACGAGATCTAAAAACGATTTACGATGTAGATTTAGATGAACCCTCTGAAATTCAAGAGTTTGTTTCCTCCTCATGGTATCGATACAAAGACGGAAATAAAAACGGATTACACCCTTTCGAAGGTGAGACCAAACTCGAGTATACCGGTCCCACGCCCCCCTATAAACACTTGGATACACAAGCAGAGTATTCGTGGTTAAAAAGTCCTCGATGGAAAGGACATGCGATGGAAGTGGGACCGCTTGCACGTGTGCTAATGATGTATGCTAAAAAAAATGCGATGGCAGAGGAAATTGTCGATAGTTCCCTATCACTTTTAAAACTAAAAGAAGGAGCCCTATTTTCGACGCTTGGGAGGACCCTTGCCAGAGCTGTTGAAACAAAAATAGTCGTGAATCAATTACAAATTTGGTACGACGCTCTGTTGGATAATATTGCGAAAGGGAATACAACGACTTTTAATCCCTTGTACTTCGATCCACAAAACTGGCCCATTAACGGACAAGGGGTCGGCGTAATGGAGGCGCCACGTGGCGCATTGGGACACTGGATGGTCATGCACAATGGTTCGATCAGCAACTATCAATGCGTCGTACCCACGACGTGGAATGCAGGACCAAGAGATCCTGATTTAAAGGCGGGGGCATACGAGTCTGCCTTACAAGACAAACACACCTTATATGATCCGGACCAACCCTTAGAAATCTTGCGTACCCTTCACAGCTTTGATCCCTGCCTTGCTTGTGCAGTGCATGTTTTGGATGCTCAAGGAGAGGAGCGCCTTCGAGTTAAAGTTCGCTAAAGTCTATGGAGAAAAATCAATGAAAAAGTATTTACTGAGAGAAAAAAACATCAGGATGACATTGGCAGTTGCATCCCTTTTCATGATGTCAACTACTGCAATCGCGCACCCTGGACATGATGGCAATCATGGGGCGTTTTGGTTTGCGGTAATGTTTACGCTTATCACTAGTTCGAGTCTTTTTGTATTTTTCAAGAGAAAGAAACGTCGTCAATCGATGTCAAAAGGTTACGAGTGATGTGCCTCGCTGTCCCGATGAAAGTCAAAGCCTTAAATAACTTTAACGCGGTCTGTGAAGCCAAAGGGGTGAGTCGTGACGTGAGCCTCCAATTAGTACAGCAAGAAGAGGTTCAGGTTGGTGATTATGTCATGGTTCATGTGGGTTATGCATTACAGGTCATCTCCTACGAAGAGGCCATGATCCGATGGAAATTGCTAGATCAGGTGATGTCTTACAGTGCATGAAATGAGTCTTTGTCAGAGTCTGTTTGACGTGATAGCTGACTATCAACTAGAGCGTGAAGAACAAATTGTCAAGGTTGTGACGATCCATGTTGGACCTCTGTCAGGCGTGGAGCCGACACTTTTTGTAAGAGCGTTTAACTTATTAAAAGGCCAAACAATAGGGGAGCAAGCAGTGTTACGCATTGATGTTTCACCCATCAAAGTAGTCTGTAAATTATGTGGTAGTGAGAGCGAAGTCTCTGCAAACAGGATTATTTGTTCACAATGTGGCTCATGGCAAACAACGCTTATTGAGGGTGATCAGTTTGTTTTAAGCCGAATTGAATTTATGCAGTCTCGTTAATTAAAAGATCAGGAAGGTAAAGAATTATGTGCGGTGGTTGTGGCTGTGAAAGTAAAAAAGAATCGTCTCTCAATACAGACTTTAGGGTCGACGTAGTAAATATGGCTGAAGATATTAAAGGCAAAAATGCTGCAGTGGCAAAGACTAACAAAGCCTTGTTTGACGCACACAATGTTTTAGTGATCAATTTAATGTCCTCACCAGGAAGCGGTAAAACCCGCCTGCTTGAAGAAACACTTAGGCGGCTAAAACACCGATACCAATTTGCTGTATTAGAGGGGGATTTAGAAACAGAGAATGATGCCAATCGCATTCGTCGGCACGGTATTCATGCAGAACAAATTGCTACTGGACAAGGCTGTCATTTAGACGCAGATATGGTCTCGACGGCAATCGGGAATTTTGAGTTAGCTAGTCTGGATGTGCTGTTTATTGAAAATGTAGGCAATTTAATTTGTCCTGCCTGCTTTGACCTTGGGCAACACAAAAACGTGATTTTGCTGTCTGTGCCGGAGGGCGATGACAAGCCAGAAAAATATCCCATTATGTTTCGTGCTGCGGACGTAATGCTTATCACTAAGACAGACTTCTTAGACTTTGTCATGGAGTTTGATGTCAGTCGAGCGATCAAGTCTTTCAACAGTGTAGGTGATAATGCGCCTGTATTGGAGGTGTCAGTAAAGGATGACGAACGCTTCAATGGATGGCTTGCCTACTTAACGCAAATAATTGACACGCACCTGTCAAACCAAACCAGACAACACAGGTGAGATAACCATGCATAACGCAGAATCGTTGTTAAAGAGTGTAAAAATCGAAACGTTTCCAAAGCCACTTCGTATTCTCAATGTGTGTGGCGGTCATGAGCGAGCGATCACAAAAGCGGGTCTGCGAACGCTTTTTGATCACAATATTCATTTAATACCGGGATCTGGATGCCCTGTTTGCATATGCCCTGAAGAAGATATTGCATGTGCAATCACGCTAGCGTTTAAAGAGAAAGTTATTTTGGTTAGTTTCGGGGATATGGTGAGAGTACCTATCTCTGATTCGATTAATGGATGCCATTCACTTGCTGACGCGAAAACGAAAGGCGCAAACATTCGCGCAATTGCCTCACCTAATGAAGCGCTTTTTATTGCTCAGTCAAATCCAAAATCAATGGTTATTTTCTTTGCTGTCGGATTTGAAACGACCATGGCCCCAATTGCTGCTGCGTTACAAACTCGACTTCCTACCAATTTAAAAGTGCTGTTATCAGGACGTCTAACCTGGCCCGCTGTTGAGCACCTTCTTAGACAACGAAGTGACGCGTTCGATGCGCTCGTCGCTCCAGGGCACGTAGCAACTATTATGGGAGTGAACCAGTGGCGTTTTATCGTTGAACATTTTGATTTACCCGTGTGTGTTTCCGGCTTTCACTCAGAAAGTCTGATTCTTGCCATTTATACGTTGATAGAAGACAGAAAAAAGGGACGACACACATTAACAAATGCCTACCCTGAAGTAGTAAGAGGTGAGGGGAATCTTACGGCACAATCAGTGCTGAAAAGCGCCTTTAATGTCGTTGATGCAAACTGGCGTGGCATTGGAGTAATACCCGCTTCAGGTTTTGTCTTATCAGAGAAACTGGCGGACCTCGATGTATTCAGTGAATTTAAGCGAGATAAACTCTACAACAAGTGCACAGAACCGTTACTTGATGACGATTCACCTTGCACATCCGTCACGCTCGGCCAACTTCGTCCTGATCATTGCCCATACTTTGGTAAAAGCTGCAAACCAAACACACCAAAGGGCGCATGCATGGTGTCGGCTGAAGGAGCGTGTCGTATTTGGTATACAACTGCCGACCAGAACGCTTTTCATACTACCTCAGAGCGAATAGCACTGACTCGGGATGTGCCATGAGCTCGACATCATCTAGCCACGCACAAAATAACACAATTCCTCAATCGGTAGCTTATGAGGT
>Ga0256829_1000320_pt1 | contig 53022 bp, 49 predicted proteins | sample 131447metaG_FD_185979 | JGI IMG/M metagenome (GOLD analysis project Ga0256829, IMG submission 185979) | Hydrothermal vent microbial communities from Lau Basin, Pacific Ocean - 131-447 | ecosystem: Environmental > Aquatic > Marine > Hydrothermal vents | place: Pacific Ocean: Lau Basin | collected...
GGCGTATGCCTTTACCCATTTCTCAATCCTTTCCAATATCTGCATAGCTTAAAAACTACTAACTAAAAACTGGACTGAATTATAGGGGGCACGTCAATTAGCATCTAACGCCACCAGAAATTCAGGTAACTCTTCTACTTCGATGGATGCGAAGTGTTCGGTTTTTCTGGGCCTGAGTGCCTCTTTAATATCTTGTGATGGATCACGGGTCGCTCTTCCTGTTGCTATTGCATAGCGAAAAATCTCACCAGACTTCTGTAATTGTCTCTTTGCTAGATCAATCGCCCCTCTTTTTTCTATTTTTCGGATGACTTCAAGCAATATTGGAGGCTCGATTTCTTTGATTGGCATAGCGCCTATAAAGGGGAATATGTCCTCTTTCAACCTTTTTATGACATCATCAGCATATCTCGGTTTCCAGATGCCCTTACGGTTTTCATACCACTCCAGGGCAATTTTCTCAAAGGTGTTAGCTGCGCTCACTTCGGCAGTAACCTTTGATTTTTTAATTACTTGAACAGGATCAAGCCCATCACTCCGCATTTTTCTATACTCAGCACGTTTGTTACGCGCCGCTTTTAGCGAGACTTCCGGATAAACGCCTATTGCGACGATCTGTTCCTTACCCTGCTTTTTATATTTATAACGCCAGTATTTCGCACCCGAAGGCATTACCCACAGGTAAAGCCCATGCCCATCGGCTAATTTTCTTGGCGATTTTGATGGGGGATCAAATGGCTTAGCGTTTTTACAAGTTAGTTCCGTTAGTTTCATGGGTGGTATCTCCTTTTCCGGTTTCCCGGAGATACCCCACCTTGTACCACTTTTTTGGATAGAACTTGTAGGAACCCCTAAGATCAATTAAGAATACAATAGCGCAAAAACCCAGTAAATACAAGGTTTTTTAGGAGTTCTTAAAATTGCTTTGGAAATATAAATGGCTGGGGTGGCAGGATTCGAACCTGCGCATGGCGATACCAAAAACCGCTGCCTTACCGCTTGGCTACACCCCAACAATAATAAGGCTATAATAACGAAAATTAGCCCTATAAAAAGGTGAAAATGGTGCTCCCACACGGACTCGAACCGCGGACCTGATGATTACAAATCAACTGCTCTACCAACTGAGCTATAGGAGCACATCTTCAATGCTCAATCTTATTATGACCGTATCAACGGCAAGGGCAAGATGACAACCCGACAACAAACAAACCAAGCAGGTCTGCAAAATTGTTGTTTGAAGTATCTAGCAAGTTCGAAAGCAAAGTACAAATCTTTTTTTTAAAAAAATTTACTGCTCAAAAAATAGAGTCAAATCAAGCAGATAATATGTGAGTTAATATAGCGATTCACGCGAATTTTTGATACAATAAAGACGTATCGAAATTTCAAACAGATAATTTTTTCACAATGAGCGACCAAAACCCTGACAATTTGCATGATAATGCTATTGCCTATTTCTTTATAGGCATTGTTTTGGCGGGCCTTATATGGCTGCTCTGGTATTTCAAGCATGCCGAAATACGGGATATGGTGCGGTGGATACGTTATGCTGAGATGTGGGTCCTGCACTGGTTTGTGCCTCAAGATTTCCAAGTTGCCTTTAATGGACAAAACGTCAGTTGGCATGAAGGGTTTAGCACAACTGCAGACTGGAGCAAGCAACAACTCACCAATCAACATTTGGGGCTCTTCACACAAATGACAATGCCTTTAATGCGCTATGCTTTTGCTGCTGTCTGCGCCGCCGGAGCGATTGTCGCCTACACCAAGGGACCAAAGACGCATAATCGCCAAAATTTAGGCCTAGAAGGATTAATCAAATATCAATCACAAAACTTCCCTAGCATCACCCCTTTCATTAAATTCAACCCGTCAAAGCAACCACCGCGACCACCAGGAACGCCCGTCCCTGCGGAGCTTCCTCTTTTTGCCGAAGCGCTTGGCCCTGAAGAATGGATCGCATATCACAGCATCCCCGTACCAGACGGAACAGTCGACCGCAAAGCCGCCGCCAAAGCATTTCAGGCACAACTCATTGGCCGTTGGAAAGGGGTAAAAGCCCTCAAACCTTATCAGCAAGTCATGTTTGCAGCATTTTGCCTCAAGGCCTCCCGCAAGCGCGATCAAGGTGACGCCATGCTTGGGCGGCTCGCAACATGCTGGGATCATGAAGCAGGACTGGATCTCAAAAAAGACAAAAGCCTATTAAGTGAGGCACATAAAGTATTACGCACAAAAAAATTGGCAGAAAAAACAATTGCCGAAGCTAACCATCACGCATTTGTGACAACTGCCCTGCTGCGCGCTTTGCAATATGCACGCGAAGAAGGCGGGGTTTTGGCACCAGCACAATTTGTCTGGTTGCGGGGTCATGATCGTACATTGTGGTATCCAATGAATAATTTAGGCCGCCAGAGCTATCATATGGAGGCTCTCGGCGCGATGTCGCATTTCAAGGCCGAGCGCCTAACCCGCCGCCCTATACCAAGCCCAAAGGTTGATCACGCCGTTGATACGATAACAGACTATATGAATTCTATGGACGCACGCCCTATTCCTGCACTGGATTATAAAGGCAGCAATAAAAAAGCCATCAAAAAAGCCGTATAAACATCAAAAGACTAAAAGGACGTCATTATGCTTAAATATTTTCAACAAAACACACAAACCGCGGCACCCGCTAACATTGTCGATGGCAAATTAATCCTATCCTTCCCGAAGGCAAAAAACCCCATTATCTGGCAGATGGATTTAGGAAATATCAAAATTTCCGCACTAGAAATTCAAACACTAAACGGCGAAGCCACATTAATTCTTAAAAATCCAAAAGGCGAATCTGTAACAATTGCTGCCTTTGTAAGTCACAACGATGCTGTTGAAAATTTAGTGGCAATCTCAACTGCACTTGGCAAAGCCAGCGGCCGCATCGTCAGCAACGAAAATACGCAAAACGATCATAGTCAGGGCAAAAAAAATAACCTCCTCAAAACACTGTTAACGGCGGTCGGCGGCCTAACATTACTCATTTTGCTTTTCGGTTTTATCGGCAGCATATCCAAACCATCATCAACCTCGGGAACAAATAGTACATCAAACGCCCCTGCAACGACCAGCGGCGCACCTATCTCAGCAGACGAATTTTTAAAAGGACAATAAAACGCCCGATACATAAAGGCGCATTGACACCACTATGGCTTTAAACCAACACAAACATATGCATAAGCATACCGCGCTGATCAGGGACATTCGCCCCTGGTACATCAAGGTCGCGGATGAATTGTTGGATAAATCCGTATCGACCGTCGTGTTCATCATGGCAGGCGGCAGTATGTTTATTTCCCAGCATGCCATGGCCTACGCTGACCTGATTATGATCTTTTTGGGTTTTTATTTCTGGTGGCTAATGACACGCGACCGAACAATCGCCTTTAAATTGCCCCAAGGATCCCCATACAAAGATAAAAACAATGAAGGCCCAGGGCGCAGCGGCGAAGCAGAAGGTATTTTGTACCTTGGAAACACCGAAGATTCCAACGAAGAAGTCTGGTTTACCAACTCAGATGCCCGTACACATATTTTATATCTCGGGACGACAGGTGCTGGTAAAACAGAGGGATTGAAATCTATGGTGACCAACACCATGGCATGGGCATCAGGATTTGTATATGTCGATGGTAAAGCCGATACAGATTTATGGTCTTCCCTTTCGGCGCTTGTACGCCGCTTTGGCCGTGATGATGACTTACTTGTTCTCAACTACATGACAGGTAACTCAGACGTCAAAGCCCCATCCAATACAATGAACCCTTTTTCATCAGGCTCCGCATCATATCTGACCAACATGCTTGTTTCCCTGATGCCAGAATCACAAGGCGATAACGCCATGTGGTCGGAACGTGCGATCTCTCTGGTAAGTGCAATGATGCCTGTCCTTACATGGAAACGTGATAATCAGGAAATCCCTCTGTCGGTTAAAATTTTGCGCGATAACCTATCCCTCAATGCCATCATTAAACTCGCGCGCGATGACATTGTTCCCGCTCATTTGCGTGAAGGTCTCAACGGCTATTTAGACACGTTACCTGGCTTTGATCCGAACGCTTACGATGACGAAGGCAAAGTCAAACCACCAAGTGGCGGCGGCCCACCGCCTGACACACAAACCGCCAGCCAACAGCACGGATATTTGGCGATGCAGTTCACACGTTCACTGCAATCTCTCGGTGATGATTACGGTTATATCTTCGACACACAGGCCGCAGACGTAGACATGGTTGATATTGTCTTAAACCGGCGCATTTTGGTCGTGCTTATCCCCGCGCTTGAAAAATCCAGTGACGAGATTGCTAACCTCGGTAAAATTGTTGCTGCCACCATGAAAGGCATGATGGGTTCTGCCCTAGGCTCAACCGTGGAGGGCACCTCAGAAACAGTCATCGAAAACAAACCGACAAAATCATCAACGCCATTTATGACCGTCTTTGATGAGGTCGGTTACTATACCGCGCAAGGTATGGCCGTTATGGCGGCGCAAGCACGTTCACTGGGTTTCTGTCTGGTCTTCTCGGGTCAGGATTTACCTGCGATGAAAAAACGTGTCCGCGAAGAAGCAAACTCGATCACAGCGAACTGTAACATTAAACTCTTTGGAAAACTGGAAGACCCCACTGAAACGAAAGAATTTTTTGAAAAAACTGTAGGGTCTGGTTTTGTAACTGAGGTCTCTGGATTCCAGGGCTCCAGCGGAGGAAACTACAGCGACACAAAACAAGCCAGCGTACAAGAACGCGCCCGCGCAAGCTATGACGGCCTGCGTGCCTTCAAAGAAGGGCAAGCCGTTGTGACATTTGGCGAAGGCGTTGTCGATTGCCGCATTTTCTATTCAAACCCAGGCCACGCCAAAGCCATGCGCGTTACGCGATTTTTGGCTCTACCGCCACCGGATGACAACACAATTAAACATGCTGGCGCGATCAGAAAGCTGCGCGACCTCTTGGTCAACAAAGAGTGGACTGCTGAAAAAGCAGACGTTGCAGTAGAAACACCAGCCCCTATCGAGGCCCTTAAAAAAGGATTTTATATCGGTGATAACACACTCACAGACCCCGTAAGCGCGAGTATTACCGCAATTATTGAGGCCCACTCCCTCGATAACCCAATTGAAATCACACCAAAAGAAAAGCCTGCACAAACGGCTCAAGAACAAACGCCCGCCGCACAAACCACGCCGCCTGCACAACAGCCCTCCAGCCCTCCAGCACAGCAAGCCTCACCTGAAAAACAAAAGACCGAACAAGCTCAATCTAAAGCCGAGGAAACACCTGCGCCTAAGCAAAGCAAACCCTCTATTTTCGGAGTAAAAAAAGCAAGCGAGCCTACGCAAAAACCAGAAAATAACACTGAGCCAAAATCAGGTCAAAAGCCCGAGGAAGCACCCGCTACGCCACAAAGCAGCGAACAAGAAGAACAATCAAAAGTAGAAACACCTAAACCTGAAACAACGCCCGAAGCGCGAACACAACGCGGTGACCTGCCAGAAGAAATTTTATCGATCTTATCGCCAGCAACGAAAAAAGCAAAGCAAGCTATTTTCCTCAAACAAGATAAAGAAGATAATTAAACAGCGGTCATACGGCCAGCGTACTGAACACTAACATGCGCATTTATATCTTAGGCACGTAATCCTGATACGAAATCAGCAACTTCACTTCTCAAACGCTCAGACATCTTAGACAAATCCTGCGCCGCCTGCGACACATCAAAGGCACTTTGCTTTGTATCATTCATATCACTGCTGACATCATTAATACTCGATGAAACCAACTGCGATCCTTGCGCGGCCATTTGGATATTACGCACAATTTCATCTGTAGTAGTGTCTTGCTCGCTCACTGCCGAAGCCACTGCATGCGATGACGACAGAATTTCTTCAGACGACGTTTTAATGTCTTCCAACGATTTCAAAATATCCTGTGACGCTACATTCATCTCTGAAATAACCTGATCAATCTCTTGAACTGATGCCTCTGTTTGACTGGCAAGGTTTTTCACCTCACCCGCGACAACGGCAAATCCTTTGCCTGCTTCACCAGCGCGCGCGGCCTCAATCGTAGCATTCAGAGCGAGCAAATTTACCTGCTGAGCAATATCAGAAATCAAACCAACCACTTCTTCAACACGGCTTGACGCCGCAGACAGCGCCTGCGCATGGGAATCCGCCATTTCAATCTTCTTCACAGCATTTTCAACCAAATCATTAGACCGCTGCATCTGATAAGTAATTTCTTTCACGCTCATTGACATTTCTTCTGCCGCTGAGGCAATCGAATTCACATTATTGGCCATATCACCAACATTGGTCACGGACGCATTCATCTTGTCACTAGACTGTGTCATAGCAGATGACATTTGTTCTGACGTGCCAGAGAGATGCATCGCAGATTGCGCCACATTTTGAATAATGTCTTGAACTTTCGCCTCAAAATCCGACGCCAATTTATGCATCTCTGTCGCGCGCTCTTCTCGCATGCGCGCCTCTTGTTGCTTTTGATAGGCTTCTGTTTCTTTTGATTGCTTCAATTTTTTACTGAGATCAACCAGAGCGCGCGCCATTAAACCTATTTCATCACGGCGATCTTGATCCTGCACATGAATGTCGCACCCTTCCGACAGAATAACCATATTTTGAGAAATCCGCGAAATCGATGTTTTAATGTCACGCGTGATAAAATGGCCAATGGTGATAAAAAATGAAAACAACACCACAATCACAACACCAATTTGAATGAGCTGCTTAAAAAAGACAGCATTCACATCATCAATATAAATACCCGATCCAATAATCCATCCCCATTCGGGAACACCTTGTACAAAAGAGAGTTTTTGCACGGGCTTATCTTGATCCAGGCCTGGTTTAGGCCACAAATAATAAACAAAGCCTTTACCGTCTTGCTTGATCACGTCCACCATATCCATAAAGAGAGGCGTGCCCGCAGGGTCGGTGACTTTTGATAAATCCTTGCCATCCAATTGAGGCTTAAAAGGATGCATAACCATTTTAGGATGCGTATCATTAATCCAGAAATAATTTTTCCCATCATAGCGCAGAGCCTTTACTGCATCTAAGGCCTTACGTTGAGCCTCCTCAGGCGACATAATGCCTTCCTTCTCCCACTGCACATAATTGTTAATGACACTGACTGCGACTTCCACCACATTTTGCGTTTTAATCTTACGGTCTTCTAACAATGTTCCTTTATGATAAAACAAAGTAAAAACAGAAATCAAAAACAGCGCCAATAACGACAAAAGCGTCATGAACTGCAATTTTTTATGAATGGGGAAACGTGCAAAAATCGTCATCAGCAATAATCCTTATCAGCATAAAACTAGAAAACTGACAAAATGTATCACATCATCGAATATATGCAGGATAAAACATACTATTTTAGCAAGAATAATACGAGCGTATGCAACTATAGGGCATGCAGCTTACTTATCCGAAAATGGATTTTTCGAACGACGCACAAGCAAACGAATAGGAACGCCCGGCAAATCATAATCACGGCGCAGGGCATTCATAATATAGCGCTTATACGCACCTGGTAATTTATCTGGACGTGACACCCACACCGCAAAGGTCGGAGGGCGCGTTTTAATTTGCGCAATATATTTCAAACGATTTTGACGCCCATCAACCAACGGCGCCGGATTACGACTTTCGAGCATACGCAACCAGCGATTCAATTTACCCGTCGTTGTACGTCTGTTCCAAACGTCATAAATTTCCAAGGCCGATTTCAAAACGCGATCAACCCGCTTGCCATAGCGCGCAGACATCGTCACAACGGGAACATCCTTAATCTGCGCAAGTGATGTTTCCAATTTATCGGTAATAAATTGCTTGGCCGCGTCTTTATCTTTTACCGCGTCCCACTTGTTCACAGCCACAATCATTGCGCGGCCTTCATTGACGATATGCTCGGCAATTTGCAAATCTTGCTTGTCAAAAATAGCATTACCATCCAAGACCAAAACAACGATCTGCGCCAAACGGATCGCGCGCAAAGAATCCTCGACCGACATTTTTTCGACCTTATCTTGCACCTTAGATTTACGGCGCATACCTGCCGTATCGACAAGCTTAAATTTACGGTCATTATAAATCCAGTCTACGGCAATCGCATCACGTGTGATGCCTGCTTCTGGCCCTGTCATCACGCGCTGATCTTCGACAATCGCGTTCAGCAGCGTTGATTTCCCAACATTTGGGCGCCCCACAATCGCCAATTTTAATGGCTTTTCAGGGTCAATTTCTTCTTGCTCAAACTCAAAGTCTTCTGATCCTTCAATCGCATCTAAATCAACAAAATCGCCGCTATCTTCATCCAGATCATCGTCATTTTCTGCCTCTTCTGGCATCAAAGGCTCAAGCGCATGATAAAGCTCTTCCATGCCGGTGCCGTGCTCGGCCGAAATCACAATCGGATCACCTAACCCCAGCGCATATGCCTCACCAATTGCGGATTGTATAACGCGCTCATTCTCGCCTTTATTCACGGCCATAATCACAGGCATTTTACGCTTACGCAGCCACGCCGCAAAATGCGTATCCAGCGGCGTCACACCCGAGCGCCCATCAATCATAAACAGCGCCGCATCCGCGTGCGCAAGGGCGCTTTCAGTTTGCTGGCGCATACGACCGCGGATTGAATCGTCAAAGCTCTCTTCCAAGCCCGCCGTATCAATAATGCGAATAGTGCGATCAAATAAACGCCCTTCAGCTTCGCGCCAGTCACGCGTAATGCCTGGGCGGTCATCGACAATCGCCAATTTCTTGCCTGCCATGCGGTTAAACAAGGTTGATTTACCGACATTCGGCCGGCCAACAAGCGCTAGAGTAAACATTAAAAAACCTCTTTACTGATAAACGCGCAACATGCCGTCTTCAGATATTAAATACATACGGCCGCCCGCAATTGTCGGCGACACGGGCACGTCACGGCCAACTTCCCACGCGCTCAAAATATCGCCTGTTTCTGGTGAGGCCTCAACAACGCGCCCTTCCGAACTCACTAAAATCAAGCGATCACCCGCGAGCATTGGACCGTGCCAATGCACAATTTCATCGACATCGTCAGGATCCATATAGTTTTGTAGTGGCTTAATCCAATAGATCAAACCAGTTTTACGGTTCATCGCAATCAAAGTATTTTCAGAAGATACCACAAAAATACTCTCGCCCGCGATCCACGGCATATTTTCGCCGCCAATGTCACGCTGCCAAATGCGACGGCCACTGCGTAAATCCATCGCAGCCATACGGCCACTATAATTCATCGCAACCAACAATCCCTTATCAATTACTGGCGCGGCTTTAATATCAGCAATGCTGCCAATACCGCCGAAACGGCCAATTGTATCCAAGTTCTCTGTCCAGGCACTTGAGCCGTTTTCAACGCGCAGCGCAGTGACTTCACCCGATGAGAAGGCAGCAACAACAACCTCACGGTTTGCCGCAGGCGCGGCGCTGCCAACAACGCCAGTACCTTCACTCACAGCGCTATATTCCCACAAAGGCGCGCCATCATGCGTCGCGAATGCAAGTAAGCTATTATCAATCGTCAACACATAAACGCGTCCGTCCAAAATTGTTGGCGCGACCTGTGATGGGCCCGGCAAGTTACGCTGCCACAGCAATTTACCTGTTTTATAATCCATGGCATAAACTTCGTTATAGCCATTGGTCATGAAAATCTTTTGGTCACCATACGCAATGCCACCTGTCAAAACAGGATCATCGTCTTTTTTAAATCCTGCGCCTTGCTCCCATACGCGGCTACCGTCTTTGACATCAAAGGCACGGACATACGCCGAAGAATCCAGCGTCACAACCATACCATTGACGACGATCGGTTGCGCCATCAACGGAATATCATCATTCCCGCCCTTACCAATGCGCGTACGCCATACAGGCTGAAGCTCATGCCCAAGCGCCAAATTTTGCATCGAGTGATTTGGGTATCCACCAACCTGCGGCCAAAATTCGTTCTTCCATGCATCAGGCAATTCCATCGCTGGCAAAGCATCTTGATCATCTGCAATCAAGTCTTCTTGCAATTCCAAAACAGACAAACGCTCTCCCTGCAGGGGAATAGCTTTCTCACCGCCACAAGCGCTAAGCAACAACGGCGCCCCTGCAAAGGCCATCATCATCAAAAATGAACGAATTTTCATGGTCTATTGATCCTTTAATTGCGTGTAAACATGCTCAAGCGCTTGCGCTTTATTCACTAGTGACGGTGAAATATTTGGCAAGGTCTGTAATGTTTGCACATACCCCAATGCCGCGTCATAATTTTTCAGTGTGCTGGCCTCATAAGCCGCCAAATCAAGCAGCGCATGCCCGCGCCACATATTGTCTGCATCTTGGGCGATTGGTTGTAAAATTGCCGCAGTTTCCTCAGGCGCTAATCGTGCCACCATGATTTTGGCCAAGCCACGATAAGGCGCCGCAGCTTCCCCATCCAGCACACTCACATCACGGTAATATGCGATTGCAACGTCGTCCATGCCACCATCAAGCGCCGCCTTAGCAGCGCGCAGCTTCAGCAACGCATGCATCGCTGGCGACATTGTGTCTTCCGCCGCATCCGCCAAATTATCTGGGAACGATGCGTCATTCATCAACGCATAAAGCTGATTCGTTTGATCAAGCCGCGTTTGACGCTCGAAATGGTTATAAATGGAAAATCCTGCCGTTATCAAAACCACAGCCAAAACAAATGTGATCAAGGCATTTCCCCAACGCTGCCACAGCTGTGCCAAACGTTCCTGACGAATTTGCTCTTGAACTTCTAGAAATGCATCACTCATCCCTTTTGTCTAAACAAAAAAGCGCCCGTGCGCAAGTCATCTTCATTTTGAATTCAAAGGAAAATTTGATATAATAGGGGTTATGACGTTTCGCGTTATCGACAATCCATCACATAAAGCGCACGCAGGCTTCAAAGCGCATCAATTCCGCATGCTTGATGCCCTGTATTTACAAGGTGTTTCACAAAAAACGCTATCCTATCGCACGGTGGAATGTGACTTCGATGCAGGCACCGCCAGTTACACCTATTACAAAAGTCAGCAAAGCCAGCCCTTCTTGCAATTTATTATCCGCAAGGTTGGCCCACATACCGTCCATTTTGAATTATACAAAACGCAAAAAGGCCGCATCGCCAAAAGCGGTTTATTCGAAAGAACCTACAATAAATTAGTGTCCGAACTTGAAAGCTTAGGCGACTCAGCCTAATTTCATGCTATACATAAAGGCGCTCAGCTCACGTATGCGTCAAAACACGAATAAGACAAAACCGAGGGACACCGTTCATGACAAAAATTAAAGTCGATAACCCAGTCGTTGAAATTGATGGCGATGAAATGACACGCATCATCTGGTCATTCATTAAAAACAGCCTCATTTTACCCTACCTTGATATCGACCTTAAATATTACGATCTGTCCATTCAAAATCGTGATGCCACAGATGACCAAGTCACCATCGATGCCGCCAACGCAATCAAACAGCACGGCGTCGGCATTAAATGCGCGACCATCACACCCGATGAAAAACGCGTCGAAGAATTTGATTTAAAAACAATGTGGCGCTCACCCAACGGGACAATTCGCAACATCTTGGGCGGCACCGTCTTCCGCGAGCCTATCACCATCAGCAACATCCCTAAATATGTCCCTGGATGGGAACAACCCATCGTCATTGGCCGTCATGCCTTTGGCGATCAGTACAAAGCCACCGATACAAAAATTCCAGGCCCTGGTAAATTAACCATGCGCTACGAACCCGAAGACGGCGGCGAAGCCCAAGAATGGGAAGTCTTCAATTTCCCTTCCTCAGGCGTGGCCATGGGCATGTATAACCTTGATGCCTCAATCGAAGGCTTTGCGCGCTCTTGCTTTAACTATGCGCTATCAAAAAATTACCCTTTATATATGTCGACAAAAAACACGATCCTCAAACAATATGACGGACGTTTCATCGAAATCTTTCAGCGCATCTACGACGAAGAATTCAAAGAGACCTTCAAAGCCAAAGACCTATGGTATGAGCATCGCTTAATTGACGATATGGTTGCCTTCGCGCTCAAAGGCAAAGGCGGAATCGTCTGGGCATGTAAAAACTATGACGGTGACGTACAGTCAGACATCGTCGCCCAAGGTTTCGGCTCACTTGGCCTCATGACATCTGTACTCCTCACCCCCGATGGTAAGTGCGTCGAGGCCGAGGCCGCACACGGAACCGTCACACGTCATTACCGCTTGCACCAAGAAGGCAAACCAACATCAACCAATCCTATCGCATCGATTTTTGCATGGACACGCGGCCTAAAATATCGCGGCCAATTTGATAACAATCAGGCACTGATCGATTTTGCGGAAACGCTTGAACAGACTTGCATTCAAACCGTTGAAGACGGACACATGACCAAAGACCTAGCGCTGCTTGTTGGCGGCGAACAAGGATACCTCACCACGCAAGAATTCCTTGATGAAATCGTGAAAAAGCTTGAGAAAAATCTAAGTAAAGCCGCATGAAACGTCTCTTAATCGCCGCACTTTGCCTCATCAGCAGCGCCCATTCGTACGCGTACGACAAACCCTATATCGGGGAAGTACGCACCATCAATGCGGCGTACGACGACACGCTTTCTTACCTCGCCCGCGACTATAATTTAGGCTATCTCGAACTCCTCAGCGCCAATCAAAATGTCGATCCATGGATGCCAGGCGAGGGCACAGAAATCACATTACCTGCGCGCCATATTTTGCCTGATGCACCGCGCAAAGGCATCGTAATTAACTTGGCAGAAATGCGTTTATATGCCTATCTAGACTCCGATCTCGCGCCAGTGACATACCCACTTGGCATCGGCCGCGAGGGGTTAGAAACCCCAACTGGACAAACGCATATTCGCTATAAAATGGCAGGACCAACATGGCGCCCAACGGCGCGCATGCGCGAAGAAGACCCAAGCCTCCCTGCCGAGGTTGGCCCAGGATACGAAAACCCGCTGGGCACACATGCACTCTATTTAGGATGGCCCGAATATCTGATCCACGGGACAAATCGTCCATTTGGAATTGGCCGCCGCGTCAGCAGCGGATGCATCCGCATGTATCCCGAGGCAATCACAAAACTCTTCGAAATCATTGACACAGGTACGGCCGTGAATGTCATCGACCAACCTATCAAGGCCGCATGGATTGATGACACCTTATATATAGAGGCACATACAAATTCAAAACAATCCATCGAACGTGAAGACGGCGACACCATCACGCCATCGCCGCTAACGTATGATGAAATACAATATATCAAACGCATCGCTGGCGATGAAGCAGGCACAATCGATTGGGACATCATTAACAAAATCGTACTCAAACGAAACGGCATGCCTATGCCCGCCCTCACCCGCAAAACAGACGCAAAAAAGGCCCCTCAAGCCGAGGAGCCTCAATCAAAAGACACTGAAAAAGATATCCTAACAACGGCGCAAAATGCGAACCGCCTGAATATCAATAATTAAAGGCTTTGCTCAATCCACGCCTTTAACTGGTCTTTTGGCAAACCGCCAATATGCGTATTAATTAAATCACCACCCTTAAACACCATCAAGGTTGGCACGCCGCGAATACCGTATTGCGATGGTGTTTCTGGTGCATCTTCGATGTTCACTTTGACAATTTTAACCTTATCGCCAAGCTCTGCACTCACCTGATCAATCACAGGAGAAAGCGCCTTACAAGGACCGCACCATTCTGCCCAGAAATCAACCAATACAGGCACATCAGATTCCAAAACCTCTGCTTTAAAATTATCGTCCGTTACATTATGTGCCATTACAAATCCTTCCTTCTTGTCATATCCACATTATTAATATAGTCAAAGCCACCCAATAAAAAAGCCCTCAACCACAATATTTTTTAATCGCCCACCTCAACGCTCACTGGCATCAACGCCGCCGTACGCGTCCACAAAATTGCCGCGTTAATTTTTTTATCAGGGTACATCATACGCACCGCCTGTGCATACGCGTTCATCTGCGCCGTATATAAAGGTGATAAATCTTTTGCATCATCGGGCGGATTGCTACCCGTTTTATAATCCAAAATCCAAACAGCTTCTTCACCAACATACAGACGGTCAATCACACCATTTAATGTACGCCCGTCTTGCATCTTTGCAACGATGGGAACCTCAGACAATCCTTGCGCATTAAAAAATGGTAAGGCTGCTTCATCATCCATGACCTGAAAAACCTCATGAATGATTCCCTCATGATCATCGCTTGGAATATTCACCAAAGACGATGATAAATAATGCGCGGCAGCAGTGCGGCGATTGCCTTCTAGCAAAACTGGCAAAATCTCAAGCAATTTATGAATAACATTACCGCGCTCGATCGCTTGACCACGATCAACAGGTGTATATTGATCATCAAAATTGGCCTCATCTGTACGTGCCTGAATATATAAATCATCATCCGCCCGTGATGGTGCAAATGGGCGCGGCGGCATTTCCTCAGGCTCTGCCTGCTGGCGCAGCCATTGCGGCATCTCCACGGCGTCCAAATCTCGCTCCTCAGAAAGCGCTCGTACGCGATCAGGTTTTCCCTCTTGATCTGTACTAACCCGCATCAGACCATTTTCATCTTGTACGCACCACGGATGATGCTCAAAGGCTTGCGCGACATAGGCATACCAACTTTTATCTGAAATCTTATTGGTTTTCTTCGTTAAGTATCCGCCAACATAAAGGCGATCTTCGGCGCGCGTCATCGCCACATACAGTAAACGTTTCTCTTCCTGCTCTGCCCGAATTTTTAATAGGGCTTTCTTTTCCTGATAAAGAAGATGCTCGCCGCCCTGATGCGAAGCCCAAATCGGCGCAATCAAATGCGTTTTATCTGGCCACAAAATTCGTTCATCAGGTTTGGGCGCGCCGCCGCCCGTACGCGCCGTATCAGGCAAAATAACAACGGGCGCCTGCAAACCTTTCGAGCCATGAACCGTCATAATGCGCACTTCGTTTTTAGCATGTTCGCTTTCGCGCTTAATCTCGGCAGAGCTTTGACGCATCCAATCCGCAAACAGTTGCAGCGCAGGAATATGCGAAGCCTCAAAATCCAAGGCCAAGTTTAAAAATTCCTGCAATGGATCAAGTACATCATCCCCCAACCTATTCTTCATCGCGGCAAGACCGCTCACTTCACTGGTAGGGCACGGATGAAAATAAATCTGATTAAAAAATTCAAACGGCCTATCAAAGCGTGCGCGCCGCAAAAACATACGCAAATAATCAACAACATCTTGATGCGTACTTTCGCGCAACGCTTTCCACAAGCTCCCTTCACGTCCGTACGCAATATCATATAATTGATCCTCGGTAAAACCAATCAAAGGCGAGCGCAATAACGTCGCCAAGTTCAAATCATCCTCTGGCAACAAACAAAAATCTAAGGCGCTCAGCATATCTTGGATAGATATCTCGCTCAGCAAAACCATCCTATCTGCGCCGCTAACGGGGATATTATGGCTTTTAAGTGCACGCATCAATTGGTGAACAAAGGCATTACGCGTACGCACCAAAATTAAAATATCGCGCGGCTGAATGGCACGCTCTCGCGATGGTAATTGCTCACCGCTATCCAGCCATGCACGCACCTGCGCCGCAGTATGACGTGCCATTTTCAATGACGCAGACTCATAATCCTGAATGGCAAATGGCGCTGACCATACATCATCCGCGTCTTGTTTCTCTTCCTCAAAAGCAGGCCAAATTTCTGCCAAACCTGCTTGACCGCGGCGATACGATGTATGTGATACATCCTTTTCACTAACCCCTTCACGCATATAAGGCGCGGAAAAAACCTGATCAACCAAAGATAAAACTGCCTGCGTCGTACGGAACGAAATATCCAGATCTACATTTTCCCAATGCTGCTGGCTTTCCTGTACGCGCCGCTCAAGCAAATTGCGCATTTGTGAGAATTTCTCTGGCGAGGCACGCTGAAACCCGTAAATAGATTGCTTTTCATCCCCCACAACAAAAAGCGTACGTCCGCTCTCCTGATGTCCGCCTTCATATTCATAAAATTCCGAGCACAGCGCCTCAACAATTTGCCATTGCTCAGGGTTCGTATCTTGCGCCTCATCCACCAAAATATGGTCGATCCCTTGATCCAATTTATACAAAACCCAATCGCTACGCTGGCGCAAAAGATCCAGTGTTTTTAAAATTTGATCATCAAAATCAAGCGCACCATGGCTTTGTTTAATCCCGCGATATTCAGATAAAATGGCCTCGCCCAAACGGAATAAATCCGCTGTTAAACGACAATTCCGTATTGTGTTCACACGATCACGTACACCCTGCAAACGTTCAGCCTCGATTTGCATACTCTCAATCGCACCGGGCAAGGCCTCTTCATTGGCCTTAGTAAAAAAGGTTTTCCGCACATCATACTTGGATGTCAAAAAGAGATCACAATACGCATCAAACATGTCAAAGCGCTCGACCATATCATGACGCGATAAAAATTGATCAAGCGTCCCGCCCTTCGCACGATCATTCGCATTTTTTGATGCAAGCAACGTACGGCAAATTTCCCGCAAGCGCTCGCTCTCAAAGGCCGCATCGTCAAGCGCGCTCTTGATCACCGCTTCTGGAACTTCATCCACGCCAATATTATGATCACGGCAAATGGCCTGATGCAAACCATCAATGCCAAATGTACGCCCCAAAATCGACGTCAGCATATCGCGCTCTTTTATAATACCTGCGATAAGTTGCGCGAACTGATCTTGGTTAACCACGCGCGCCACCTCACCCAAGGCTTGCGCAAGGGGTGATGCTTTTTCCTTTGATGCTTGCTCAAAAACCCTTCCAATCGCTTGATCAAGTAACGCCTCAGCCTCAGATCCTTCTAACATTTTCATGTTCGGGGAAATGCCCGCTTCCAAAGGAAAGCGCGCCAATACAGACTGACAAAATGAGTGAATCGTCATGATCTTTAGTCCGCCTGGCAGATTGATCACCTTATTAAAGAGCCCCCGTGCAACGGAAATTTGCTCCTCCGTGGGCGGCTTTCCGAACAATTGATCAAGCTCTTTTGACAAGGATTTTTCGCCTTCTGGCGCACTTAAGGGCAAAACAACCCACTCAGACAGGGTCTCTTGCACGCGCAAAATCATCTCGCCTGCGCCCGCCTTCGTAAATGTCAGACATAATATTTTCAGCGGATTACACCCAGATTGCCCATCATGCGACGGCAACAGCAACCTTAAAACACGGTCAGTTAAAACCTTGGTCTTACCCGTACCCGCCGAAGCATTCACCCAAATATTATAAGAAGGATCCGCAGCGCGGCGCTGCTTAACATTAGGATTTAAATCACGAACACTCTGCGGCGAAATGCCCTGTTGCATCTTACTCGCCTCCGTCAAAAGTCATGTCCATATCATCCTGATTAGACCATTCTGCAATGCGCGCTAGGTGCTCATAATCATTATAACGCAAACGATTTTGGGGATTAGGCAAGCTTGTATAAGGCGCCCCATCAACATTATATGCTGTAATCAAGCGCTGTAATTGTGTCTCGACTTTATCGCATAAAGCCGTCAAATCATCGTTCAGTTCAATCCGTTTCCCTGATGATTGCCCTGAACTGATCACCCAATATCCCGCGTAATCCGCATCCAAAGCAGGCACGCTGTCAAAGCCTCCATCACGCAAAATAATACCTTCTAATGGCAACTGAGGCAGATCACCCGCTTCTAATTTTGCCTTGGTGAAACTGCCAGATGTTTTATAATCAATCAGCGCGGCGCAATGCGGATCCTCGCGTGAAATATCGATGCGATCGGCGCGCGCCGTTAATGTAAAATCGTCGGCTTTACTTTGAATAACCGTATGACCAGTAACCTCAAAAAAGCCAGGTTTATATCGCTCCCGCCATGCCAATTCTTGCGTGACATAAACATCTAAAGCTTTCTCAAATTGTGGCTGCCAGAAAATCCATAAATGCGTATCTTCACAAAATTTATAAAAAGATTCTTCTGCAATCTGCATTAAAACCTGCAGGGCATTATCAGGGATTTTTTCAGCGTACTTACGATTAAACTGATCCAAAATATCATGGACAATACTGCCGCGCATGGCCGCAATTTTTTCCTCGCACAACGGCGGCAATTTAATCAATTTTAAAATCTGTGACGCATAAATACTGTATGGATCTTTCAGCCATGTTTCAATTTTTGTAACCGACAATTTCGTCGGCCGTACGCTTATATCTGGGGCGGGGGCAGGCTGTAAAAACGTAACTGGATTGTGACGCACATCAAGATAATTTTTCCAAGACAAAACCGTTTTGTCATACGCACGCGATACATCGGCGCCGGCTATCTCGGCAAGAACATGCAACTTCTGCAGCCAACGACACGGCACCGAAGGACTACCACCTATGCGTGTAGAGCGAGTCATAACAACATGAGACTGACAAAAACCCTGAACAAAATCATGCGCCGATAGACTTAATGACTGATCACTGGTGGGCAAGCCAAACTGTTCTTGCATTGGTCGTGACATCCACGGATCAACAGAGTCATCTGCGGGCCACACACCTTCATTCAAGCCAGCCATCACAACAAGGTCTGCATCAATGACACGCGCCTCCATTTGACCTAATATTTGTACGCGTGGATGTATGCCATAACGTTGCCGCAGGACGCCCGAAGAAAGCGCTATGTCAAATAAATCACAATAATCCGCAAGCGTAATATCACTAAACAATCCGCCAAGTTTCGAAAATTGATTCAGTGCATTATGAATATCGCGCCCATCTTCGACATTATAAACATGACCCAGCACATCAAAACCATCAAAAGAATCTATCGCAAACCTACCTAAATGCAGTGCCTGCGAAACAAAGAGATGAACCTTAAGAAAATGACTAAAACCAGAGGATTGAACCGCATCTGATACTCCGTGAACCCACTTAATAAAAGGAATAAATTCCCGAAAGAAGCTGATCACCACAGGTGAAACACCCTGTAGGGTCAAGCAATTTTCATCATAATCACGCACAAACGTAGACCAAGATAAATTACGATCATTTCTAAGCAATTGTTTTTCTAATTGACATATAATTTCAGCCTTGTCTGCAGGCGTATGTACAGTCATACACAATGAATTCTTAAGAACCGCCATCAAACGAACAGGGTCATATATATCTTTCATAAAATTTGCGACTAATGTCATATAAATCGCGAGCGAACTTTTTGATAATGGCTGCCCCGCAGAGTCATCAAGGTTCACCCCCCAGCGCGCACATACATTCAGTACGCGCCGTGACAAGTTGCGATCGGGCGTAATTAAGATTGCTTTTTTATCTTTGTCCTCAAGAATTGACCGCAACCATAACGAGATTATTTCTGCTTCATCTTGCTGCGTTTCTGTTTCGTATATTGAAACATCGCTCAATCCAAATTGAAAATCATCTGCAGATACATGCTGTATGTTTTTCTCGCGCCACGCCATCGTCCCATGATCATGCGCCATAATTTCACGCGCCAAAACATGACGCGCCTGCAATTTATTTTCATCATATCCATGAAAAACAGATGGCCATTTTTTGACCTGATCAGGCCGTACATTCATCCGCGAAAGCAGCTTTTTAAAACCACCTTGAGGGTGAGAAAAAGGCACCTCATCCCAGCGCGAAAAATCCTCGCCAAGATCAAAGCCAGGTAAAACCACTTGACCATTTGGAAGACCTGCAACGCATTTCAAAAATTCTGCCGTCGCAGGAATTGACCCCGTTGATCCTGCCGCGATAATGCGATCACTTGCAGGATGCTTTGTCCAAAATTCGGTTAATCTGCGAATTAAAATATCACGGCGAAGCGCCGCATCGATGACGCCTTTTTCACGCAAAATTGCGGGCCAATATTCACTGAGAATTTTCAAGAAATCGAGCGTAATTTGCCAGTGCTTTGCAAAGTCTTCTGGGACAAGATTAACCAGATCAGATAAATCCAATCCCTCGGTATAAACCTGATCCATTAAATGAGCCAGCGCCCCTGCAAGCTCCATCGCTTGGCCTAACGTATCAGTACGACCAGGAACTTTTTGGATCAACTGCGCGAGAAGAGCCTGACGTTCAAGCGGATCAATCGCAGGCGGCACATCCAACAACAAATCACCATGTCCCGCCATCAATAAAGACAAATCATCCTCATCAAATGATCCAATCACATGAATGCGCGGCAATAACAATGCACGCCCTTCTGCCAGTGATAAAAATGCGTCTTGCAGCGCGCGCGCCGCGCGGCGTGTTGGCAAAAACACCATCATACGTGCCAAGGCCGTCACATCATCGCCGGCTTCTTCAATCAACCCCTGCGCCAGCATACGCGAAAAAGGCAATCCTGCCTCAATCGAATAAACGTGCTGCGTGGCAAGGTGGCTCATGAAAACACCGCCTTCTCAACCGCCGTCAAATCATCAGGCGTACTAATATGGTGCCAATCACCCTGATGAGGAAATGCAAACAAACGTCCGTCTTTTTCGGCTTTATCAAGCAAATCTAAATAAGAAAACGCGCCTGATTGCACACCATCAAAAATGCGCGGATGGTTAATGCGCACACTGGTAAACATATGCGTACCCGTCTTATCAAGCGATCGACGCGCACGCCCATCGGCATCAATAAAGTAATCACCAACGCCTTGCGTAACCTTCATACTCTCCACTGGTTGGAGCGCGATCAGAATATCCATTGCCTCGGCGTCCCACATCTGCGCCATCTGATCCAAAAGCCTACTTTCGAACGGCACCCAAAATGCATCACCATTCACCACCCAAAAAGGCGCACCCTGAAAATCACCGATAACCTTTTGCAAGCCACCGCCCGTATCAAGGATATCCTCTTCAACCGATACGCATACATCCACATCCGTACGCGCGCGTGCGTACGCCGAAATTTGCGCGGCCAAATAATGTGCGTTCATGCAAATTTTCTGTACGCCTGCTTGTTTCAAATGATCGATAATATAATCAACAATCGGACGACCGCCGACCTGCACCAATGGTTTGGGCGTATGATCTGTCAGCGGACGAAGGCGAGAACCGAATCCGGCCGCCATGATAAAAGCCTGCGTAGGTTTATCGTGCAAAGACATCCAAATATAAAATCTATGTAATCAGAGCGAGAAATCGCCCGTCAGGGTAAAAATACGTTCATCACTATTGTGAATCTGCGCAATCGAAATGTCCACCATCGCAGGTGGTTTCATCCCCATCAATCTTTCGGGCCACTCGACCAGTGAAACACCCTCGGCCAAGCTCTCTTCCCAGCCAAGCTCATACACCTCTTCAGGATCTTCCAAACGGTAAAGATCATAATGATAAAGCGCCCCAAACGGCGCGTCATAATATTGCACCAAGGTAAAAGTCGGACTAGGCACATTCAGGGCATCATCACCCAAAACATGACGAATAAACGCCCGCGCAAAAACAGACTTTCCCATGCCCAAATCACCAGACAAACCGATAATCAGACCAGCACGATCCGAGCGCGCAGCAACAACCGCATCAGCCACTTGCTGTGCGAAGGCAATCGTTTCATCTTCATTTCGGGTGATAACTGTGCGCTGCGTCATGTTTTTTTCCATACTTTCTGATATAATAATCATATGAGACGCATTTCAAAATGTTTAATTGCCTGCGCGGCCATCTATGCAGGGTTTTCCCTGGCCCCACAAAGCGCGCGCGCCCAAGATATCGTCTCGCAGCCGATATGCTTTAATGTAAAAAACGAAGCGCCTTATAAAGTCTATGGCAGTTTTGTCACTGATTATTATACGCGCCCTGACGGCATTCGCGCGCGCCATAAATCTAATTTCCGCCTCGAAGAAGCAGGCGCAACCCATGAAGAAAAAGGATATCCAATTGACCGCGCCGAGTTCTGTACATTCGGCCCGTTTTATCCTGGCCGTAAATTAGAGCTCGTCATCAGAACGCTGGTACCAGTCTTTTCATGTAAAACGCGCATCGACCAAGGTGAAATTGTGATCCAAGGACACCGCAAACCAGAAGGCGGCACCGAAACTACAGCTCAATGCTTTGAGTAACGGCGCGCGCCCTTAAAAAATTTTATAGATATATAACGCGAATTAATCGTCGACCTTATCGGCCTTACCTTCGATGGCTTTTTGCTTGGACTTGCCTTTGGCCTTGTCCTCTTCTTTCGAGGTAATATCAATTTTGCGCGCACTTGATTCCGGCACAACGCGGCGCAAATGAATATTCAAAAGTCCGCGCTCAAGACTTGCGCCCTGCACTTCAATCCCGTCAGCCAAAATAAAGCTTCGCTGGAACTGACGCGCGGCAATACCACGATGCAAGAAAATGCGTTCGCCCTCGTCTTGTTGTTTGCCGCGAATAATCAATTGATTATGCTCGACCTCGACATCCAATTCATCCATTGAAAAGCCTGCAACCGCAAGCGTAATCAACAAACCATCTTCGCCAATTTGTTCGATATTATATGGGGGATAACCTTCATTCGCCGATTTGCGAACGCGGTCAAAAGTTTTTTCAAACTCGTCAAAGCCCAAGAAAAGCGGGCTATCAAATAAAGTTAAACGACCTGTAGTATTCATGGTTCAAGTCTCCTCTTGTTAAAATGAGCAAGTCTATCAATCAAGCGACCCAACAATAGGCATCGCTTATACATAAATATATAGAAAGGCTTTTGAAAAAATCAAGTCTTGGTGATTACGATTTCACAAACAAGCGATCACAATACCCGCAAACAACCTGATCTTGTCCGTCAAAGCTGTACCAGACTTGCGGATGACCAAGCGCACCGCCACCGCCATCGCACACAACTTCGTCCGCATCAGGTGATACGGTAACAATTTCACGCTCAATTTTTGCAGGAGTATCTGTGCTCATAAAACTTTACCATTCCTTAAACATTATGATGAAATATACTATAGTCATGTTTATGCGTAATGAAAAGACCGATCACAATGAAATCAACGATAGACTTTATCGATAATTCCGCCGCTACCGAGCAATTTATCTGTATCCATATTAATGCAACCGCCATTTTACCAAGCTGGCGCGATTCTATGCTGGCGCAAGATTGGCTTACGCCCGATGGCAAGCTTAAACCCGCCCAAGCGCTCAGCCCCAATGCGCAGGCACAGCGCCGCGAAATCGAAGAAGCCTTAGACCAAGGCAAGCCTATTATGAAGCCTATCCTTGGCATCGGCATCATGGATAATGTTGAAATCGGGTCAGGCCGCGCAACACTGACCACATTATTATCACAAGGCGTCACGGTTATTCCCGTACACATCCATCAAAGCAACGAAAAAGAGTTTGAGCCTTATATGGCATAGCCACTCTTCCCTCATGGCGCGTAATATCCAAAAAATTCTGACGATCTTTGATCATCAGCCCTCTTGATATGCATTCAATGCGCACTACCTGGTAAACAAAATATCCGGAGATCTATATGCCCTATACAAAAATACTGTTAACGTTCCTCGTTATTTGTCTGGCAGGAACGCATTCACCCGCCATGTCCGCACAGAACGCCCCAACATCTGAACATCCGCTGCCGTCCAAACCAAAAGTCATTTTTTTTGATGTCAACGAAACACTACTCGACCTCGAAGCAATGCGACAATCCGTTGGCGCAGCCCTTGGCGGTCGCAATGATTTGTTACCCTTATGGTTCTCAACAATGCTCCATTATTCACTGGTTGATACCGTTACTGAACGCTATCACCATTTTGGTGAAATCGGCGTCAACGCCCTATTAATGGTTGCCAAAATCAACAACATTCCCTTAACGGCGGCCGATGCAAAACAAGCAATTATCACCCCTTTACAAAGCCTGCCGCCTCATCCTGATGTGAAAGAAGGCCTCCAAAGATTGAAAGACCAAGGCTACACCCTCGTCAGTTTAACCAATTCATCAAATAAAGGCGTACAAACACAATTTGAAAATGCTGGATTAACGCAGTTCTTTGATAAACGCCTCAGCATTGAAGATATTCAAACCTACAAACCGCATATATCCGCTTATACATGGGCGGCAAAAGAAATGAACATAGACCCTCAAGATGCCCTGATGGTCGCAGCGCATGGATGGGACACCGCAGGTGCCAAAGCCGCAGGCATGCAGGCCATATTTGTCGCGCGCCCTGGTAAAGTCACATACCCATTAGCCATACCAGCCAACGGAACAGTCAGCACAATCACACAATTAGCTGACATGCTAGAGGCTCTGGATTAGTGCCACGCTCAGGATAACTAAGCATTAAAGCGCCATTTCGGCCCTTCGGGCGTATCCTCGACAACAACGTTCAAAGCGCTAAGCTCATCACGCAGTGCATCGGCCTTGGCCCAATCTTTATCTTGCTTGGCCTGATGACGCGCCGCGACCAATGCATCAATATCGCTATGATCACCGCTTGCGCCGCCCTTGGCATAACCCAGCCATTCATCAGGATCCGATTGCAAAACGCCCAGCAATGCGCCCGCCTGAAGCAACGCCGCCTTATCCTGCGGCGCGCGCGTTTCTTGCGCTTTTTTCGCCAAGGCGCTCAACACAGACAAGGCCTTTGGCGTATTCAAATCATCACAAAGCGCCTGTAAAAACTCATCACCAAGCGTGGCATCGGGCGCATCAGCAACATCCGCCAAATCTTTCACCGTTTTATAAAGACGATCTAACGTCTTTTTATTTTGCTGAATTTTATCTTCCGACCAATCAAGTGGCTGGCGATAATGCGCAGATAACAACGTCAGGCGCAGTGCCTCACCCGGGAAATCTTCGATCAAATCATGGGCAAGCTTAAAATTGCCAAGTGATTTTGACATCTTTTCGCCGTCCACGGTGACAAAACCATTATGCACCCAATAACGGGCAAAACCGCCTTGATCATGCAGCTCACCATGCGCGCAGCAACTTTGCGCGATTTCATTTTCATGGTGCGGGAATTTCAAATCCGCGCCGCCGCCATGAATATCAAAAGGCAATCCCAAATGCTTTTCCGCCATGGCAGAACATTCAATATGCCAACCTGGACGGCCACGTCCCCACGGACTCTCCCAGCCTGGTTCGTCCTCAGATGAAGGCTTCCACAAAACGAAATCTGCCGCATCCTTTTTGTACGAGGCCACCTCAACGCGCGCACCGGCAATTTGCTCGTCACGGCTGCGGCCTGATAGACCGCCATAGGCTGGGTAACTTGGTACATTAAATAAAACATGCCCATCCGCGGCGTACGCATGACCGCGCTCAACCAGCTTTTCAATTAAATCAATCATCTCGCCGATATGCGTCGTCGCATGGGGCTGAATATCAGGGGCACTGACGCCAAGCGCCGCCATGTCCTCATTATATATACGCGTATATTTTTCGGTAATTGCATTAATCGGCTCGCCGCTATCGCGCGCGGCCGCCATAATTTTATCGTCAACATCTGTGATGTTCGAAACATAAGTCACCTGCGGATACAGATGGCGCAAAACCCGCACCAGCAAATCAAAAACAACCGCCATGCGTGCATTACCAATATGCGCGTAATTATAAACCGTCGGACCACAGGCATAAACGCGAATATGATCGGGATTAATTGGCTCAAAAATCTGTTTTTCGCGCGCCAAAGAATTATATAACTGCAATGCCATGGTCATTTACCTAAAGTCTGGGTGTTTTTTTACTGGAAAATATAGAAAAAAACCGCTAAGACCAAGGCCTAAATGAAAATATGAAGGATAAAAACAGTGTCTGACGTTATTAAGCGCCCTGATTTTACAAGCGAAAACCGCCCATCACGCCAAGAAGCCGAAAAAGCCGTTGAAACATTACTGCGTTATATTGGCGAAAACCCTGAGCGCACTGGCCTGATCGAAACACCTGCGCGCGTTGTGCGCTCATACGATGAATTTTTCAAAGGCTACGAACTAGATGCGCGCGATGAACTGCGCAAAACTTTCGAAGACATCACAGGCTTTGACGACATGGTTCTTGTTAAAGCAATTGATTTCGTTTCACACTGCGAACACCATATGGTGCCGATTATTGGCAAGGCGCATGTCGCCTATTGGCCTAATGAAAATGTTGTCGGCATTAGCAAACTTGCACGCGTTGTTGAAATTTTCGCAAAACGCTTAGTCTCACAAGAAAACATGACACGCGGCATCAGCGAAGCAATCGATGATGCGCTCGCACCCAAGGGCGTTGCCGTCATGATTGATGCAAATCACCAATGCATGTCAACGCGCGGCATCAATAAGGCCGCGTCCAGCACAGTCACCATGCACTTCACTGGCCTGTTCAAAGAAGACCGCGATGCACAGCGCCGCTTCATGGACATGATCACTGCATAAAACGCGGAGGCCTTATCTTATGTCTTGGCAGGTTTTATCCCATCCAGACATTCAGGCCTTCATCCGTGAACATGAAACCGCAGATGTCAAAACGCTTGCGCTAAAGCCGTGGCCAGACGATCACTGGCCCAAGGCAATTATCCTCGATCAAATCAAGGCACGCCAAAAGGCCGCAGTAAAAATGCCGCAATGGCATCAAGACCCTCACATCATTTTTCCGCCCGCCGATATTGTCGAGCAAGCCTCCTCAACTGCCACGGCGCTTTATAAAGGCAGCCTATTTTCTGGGGCATCCTGCGCAGATCTCACCGCAGGATGCGGAATGGACAGTTGGGCCTTTGGTCAAAGCTTTAAGACGCTCCACTGTGTCGAGCGCGATTCAAACTCCGCCCAGATGCTGGAACATAATTTTAAAACCCTGCGCCCACATGCCAAAATCCATAATGCCAGCGCCGAAGAATTTATAAAAACCATGCCGCATGTCGATCTTATTTATATCGACCCACAACGCCGAAATGACCAACGCCGCGGCATTTTTAAACTGGATGATTGCAGCCCTAATATCCTCGACCTTTTACCGGCCCTTAAAACACGTACAAACGATATTCTGATCAAAACATCACCTATGATAGATATCGATAGTACGTGCAAAATTTTAGAAAACGTACAAAATGTATATATCACGGAACATGAAGGTCAGTGCAAAGAAGCGCTCTTTCACATCAATACGCAAACCACAATCACAGATACACAAATACACGCTGTACGACTCAATCATGATGGAACAGTGTACAACTCATTAAGTTTTCATAAAAAACATACAAATGCGCTCAATTTTAGTTACAAAAATCCGCAAAAATACCTTTACGAGCCCTCAGCCGCCTATCAAAAATCAGGCGCCATGCAGGCAATATCCGACAAATTTCCCGTGGCAAAAATCGCACCTGACACGCATCTCTTTACATCAGAAACACATATCGAAAACTTCCCAGGACGCACATTTGAAGTCACAGGTATGCACCCCCCGCACAAGAAAAGCCTGCCCTTCAAAAAAGCCAATCTAACCGTTCGCAACTTCCCCAGCAGCGTCGAAGACTTAAGAAAAAAACTCAAACTCAGCGAAGGCGGCGATGACTACCTTTTCGCATGCACACTAGAAAACAATGACAAAATCATCATCAGCACACGTAAAATCCTGTGACGCGCATACAAAAATAATTCAAAACTAATCTTTCCTCAGCCCCCTAAAAAAGTTTATGATATAAAGATAGACTTCTTAAGTGCCTTGCGATTCACAAAAAATACAAAAAAAATAAAACATGAAGCCATCACACAGAAACAATCAAGACCCTAAAGCCGCTATCCGCGCTGTAAGAAACGCGGATAAAACGCGCTCAGCACAAACATTCGGCGCAAAAGATACAAACGAAGCAAAAAAGTTCCGAATTTTACCATTGGCGGCGAAGCAAGTTTTCAAAAGCTGGCTGTTGTGGCGCATTGTCCTTGCCGTGTCATTTACAATTATATTTATACAGACGATTGTGCTTGGGCTTAATTTCAAACATGTGCAAGGCGAAAAACTACATGAAATACAAAACATCGCCCAAGCCGCAATTGTACCTCTCCTCAAAAGCCGTGAAGATATTTTAACGCCGCCAGAAAGTGTCAATGAAGCACCTGTTTTGGGATCTCCAACAGATGCATTACCCGCGGCGCAAGATACAATCTCATCCGCACCTAAAATTGTACAATCAGTGATCGACGCCCATAGCGCCGAACAGCTCTTGCGAACAACCCTTATCAATGGCTTGAGCATTTACAAAAACGAAGCAAAGCTCGGCAGTAAAAAACAAGCTCTTCCTCTGATTGAGAACCACGGGACAGCTGTTTCATTCAAAAATCTTACTGCCAGTAATTTAAATCTGAAATTTTATGATACGCAGAAAAAGACCTATGATTTCATTTTAAATACAAAGGATCTCAATAAAGATTATGTGATCGCCATTTCTGCCGATGCCTCGCATATCACACCTTATCTGATTCAATATGCAATCAACACAATTATCATCAGCGTCTTGATGGCGGCGATTGTGACAATTATTTTGATTTTAACACTCAGCCACTGGCTGCTTGACCCCATCTTGTTCATGCAAAATAACTTGCAAGAAGCCTCTAAACATCCTGAGCGCCACAATATCCCAACATCCCCATTTAACGCCGAAGATGAAATCGGCAATGCGATTGCCATTGCGCAGAACCTGATCAAGCAAAATGCATTTAACTTACAACAGATCAAAAGTTCGGCTGAAGATAAAATCTATAAACTGGCTTATTTTGACCCCCTGACAACACTGCCTAACCGCTCTTTCTTCCTGCAAAAGGTTGAGCGCGCAATCAAGCCAATGAGCGACCGCCCCGCTCAGAACTTTTTCATTATCACCGTCGATCTTGATAACTTTAAGGACATCAACGATTCCATGGGGCACAACGTAGGTGACGCCATTTTACGCGGCGTTGGCAAACGCCTAAAAGCTGGCCTGCCACAATACGCAACAGTATCCCGCACAGGCGAGGATGAATTTGCGATTATGTTGGAAATCAAAGTGGACTCTGAAACCACAGAAACTGTGGCAACCAAGATCCTCGACATCATCCGCAAAGAACCTTTCAAAGTCTTCAATGAAGATTTGCAAGTTCGTGCCTCCGCCGGCGTTGTACGTTTCCCGCGCGATGGCAATGAAGGCGAACAACTTGTTAAAAATTCCGACATCGCGCTGAACCGCGCCAAAGAAGATGGCCGCAATACCTTTAAAGAATATTCCGCCGATTTCGAACGCGCCATTCAGGCACGCTTCCATATCCTTCGCGATCTGCGTGATGCCATGGAAAATGATCAATTAGTGCTGTTCTACCAACCTCAGCTAGACCTGAAATCAGGCCGAATCATCGGCGCCGAGGCGCTGATCCGTTGGTATAAACCTGATGACAGCAAAGAAGGCGGAACATTTATCTCGCCGGGTGAATTTATCCCCGTTGCCGAACAATCAGGCCTGATCGTGCCCATGGGTGAATGGATTATCCGCCGCGCGTGCCTCGATGCGAAAGCATGGAACGATGAATACGGGTTTGATACGCGCGTTGCGGTGAACGTATCTGCGGCGCAATTCGCCCAAAGTGATATCACGGCCTACACCAAGAAAACCCTTGCCGAAGTTGGCCTGCCACCTGAAAAAATCGAACTTGAGGTCACGGAAAGTGTCTTCATGGATGATATTAACCATACAATTCAAACGCTTAAAGACCTACACACATTGGGCGTTGAGCTTGCGATTGATGACTTTGGTACAGGTTATTCGTCTTTATCTTATTTGCGTCAATTCCCAATTGACCGCCTGAAGATTGACCAATCCTTTATTCGTAACGCCCTCAACGATCCAGATGATGCATCGATTGCAAAAACGATTATCGCCCTTGGTCGCTCGCTTAACCTCAAGGTTATCGCGGAAGGCGTGGAAACACGTGAACACGAAAACTTCTTAATCAACGAAGGCTGTGACGAGGTTCAAGGTTTCCGCTACTCCAAGCCATTACCAAATGAGCGCTTTATCGAATTTTGCCGCGAGTATAACGGTGACCTGCGTAGCTTTAGCCAAATTTAAAACTGCCCTGCACCCACGTAAAATAACCCTCTTGCGCATCTGCTATATTGATCTTTCTGGCAGAAGGCTTTACCAATGCTCTCTATGACAGATACACCTTCAAACGCGCACACAGCGCTTCGCTTAAAGGCCGTACAAAACGGTCCCCTCTCAGGCAATGCAAAAATTCCTGGCGACAAATCAATCTCGCACAGATCTTTGATGTTCGGCGCCCTTGCCGAAGGCGAAACGGTCATTCACGGTCTGCTGGAAGGCGAAGACGTTCACGCAACTGCCCAAGCCATGCGCGAGCTTGGCGCGCAAATTACCCGCGACGCGGACGGCACATGGCGCGCAAAAGGCGTTGGCATCGGCAATTTACAGCAACCCAAAACCAACCTTGATATGGGCAATAGCGGCACATCAACGCGCCTGCTGATGGGGCTTGTAGCGACACATCCGATCACGGCAACATTTACAGGTGATGCCTCTCTGACCAAGCGCCCAATGGGACGCATTATCACGCCGCTTACCCCGATGGGCGCAACGTTCGAGGCCAGCGAAGGCGGCCGTCTGCCCCTGACTGTTCACGGCACCGATGAAGGCCAGCCAACCCATTACCACTTGCCGATTGCCTCGGCGCAGGTCAAATCCGCCATTATGCTTGCCGCGCTCAATACCGTGGGCACGACCACCATTATCGAAGATCACCCTACGCGCGATCACAGCGAAAATATGCTGCGTTACTTTGGCGCGGACATTAAAACAACCTCGCAAGAAGGCGGCGCAACCACCATTACAATCGAAGGCAAGCCTTCCCTAAAGGCAGGCACAATTAACGTACCCAGCGACCCAAGCTCTGCCGCGTTTCCTGTGGTCGCCGCCCTGATAAACCAAGGGTCAGAGATCACATGCAACCATATCGGGATGAGCCCAACACGCAACGGCATCTACACAACCTTGCAAGAAATGGGCGCCGATATTTCAATTGAAAACGCGCGCAGCGAGGGCGGCGAACCCATCGCCGATATCATCGTGCGCGGCACAGCCACCCTGCGCGGCATCGATGTTCCTGCATCGCGCGTGCCTTCAATGATTGATGAATTTCCGATTTTGGCCATGGCCGCGGCCTGCGCCAAAGGAACAACGCGCATGACTGGTCTGGCAGAGCTACGCGTCAAAGAAAGCGACCGCCTTTTGGTCGTTGCCGAAGGCCTAAAAGCATGCGGCGTTGATTTAGAAATGGGCGAAGACAGCCTAACCATCCACGGCACAGGCACGCCGCCACAAGGCGGTGCAACAATTGATGCACACCTAGATCACCGCATCGCGATGAGCTTCCTAATACTCAGCACCGTCACTGAAAAACCCATCACGATCGACGATGCCAGCCCCATTAAAACCAGCTTTCCTGACTTTGTCGATTTGATGAACGGCCTAGGCGCGCGCATCGAAACCGATTAATTTTTGGGGGTTGCCCTAAAAACCGACCAAGGGGTATAATTAGGCACGCACACGATACGTGCGCCCTTAAATCCTGATCACTTCAATAAAGTTTCAAATATCATGGCTGGCTCTCAAGCAAATCAAAAACAAAACCCGACAAAGAAGAAAATTTTGCAACATGCAAAAACATTGCTGTGGCAACGCGGCTACGAAGGGATGTCTTTGAACGATTTGGTTGCCAAAGCTAAAATCAGCAAAGGCGGCCTATTCCATTATTTCCCAAATAAAAAGGCCATCACCACAACCGTGCTTGAGCGCTATTTCATCAAGCATATTACAACCGTCTTGGAAAACCATATGCAAGGCGCGGAAAACGCGATGCAGGTCAAAGTGGCGCTTTTAAACTGGTTAGAAGAAACCTATAAAAATTACGCCGAAAAAGACTTCAAAGAAGGCTGTATGCTGGGTAATTTTGCGCTTGAAACCGCAGACACCGAAGAAGACCTGCGCGAATTGATGAAAGCCATGTTCATCGCATGGGAAAATCAACTTGTATCTTACCTGCGTCCCCTCGCCCAAGATGGCAAGCTCTTAATGGACGCACGCCAATTTGCACGCCTTCTCATTGCGATGCTTGAAGGCATCACCATGACATGCAAAGTCCACCGCGACAACATTCGCGCCAGCCGTGATTTTCAAGCCGTCGCCGAATTTATCGAGCGCATGATCCGTGACTAACCCTGTCTCTGTCCCCTCACCAGAAAGCGGCATCCTCATCGGAAGTGATGGCATAGCGCGCTGCGCGTGGGCAGGAAATGACGCCGAATATATACGCTACCACGATGAAGAATGGGGGCAACCTGTTCACGACGATCAGCGACTGTTTGAAAAACTGTCCCTCGAAGGATTTCAATCAGGGCTCAGCTGGCTCACCATCTTACGCAAGCGCGAAAATTTTCGCCGCGCTTTTGATCATTTTGACATCCATAAAATTGCCGCCTACCAAGATGATAAAGTTACAGAACTTTTAAACAATGCTGGCATTATCCGTCATCGCGGTAAAATCAACGCCGTCATCAATAACGCGGCCTGTGCAATAAAACTACAAGACGAATTCGGATCACTGGATGCCTATTTCCAAAAATTCAAACCCGCGCATCACGCACCCCTAGAAACGCTTAGCCAAGCCAAAGCCCGCACAACCAGCCCGCAATCTATCGCCATGGCCAAAGACATGAAAAAACGCGGCTGGAAATTCATCGGCCCAACAACGGCCTATGCCTTTATGCAGGCCATGGGCCTGATCAACGATCACTTCACAGCATGCCACATGCATAAAAAAGTATAAAAACCCATCCGCGCATGATAAAATTATAAAAGTATGAGCAATCAAGACAACAAATCAAATGCCTCCCTCCTTGGCGCAACGCGTAGCCGTGCAAAATTCTCAGGCCATGGCAATTCTTTGGGCGCGGCTGGCAAACGCACATTATGCTGCGATCCTGATAATGCAGAAACCCTGCGCGGCCATAACCAAAGCGTTGCCATCAACCCGCATGATTATGGATTCGAAGAAATCCTCATCGGCGTTGAATGGGATCAAATCATCAAGCCTGCAGGCGGCCTTATGGGAAGCTTGTTCAAAAAAACACAAACCGTTGATATTGACCTAGATATTGGATGCCTTTACGAACTCGAAGACGGAACGCGCGGCGCAGTCCAAGCCTTTGGCGAGAAATGGGGCGCCTATGACGAGGCCCCATATATAGCCCTATCAGGTGATGAGCGCGAAGGCGATGAAGAAGGCTTTGATGAAGTCTTGCATGTCAAAGGTGAGTTTTGGAACAAAATTAAACGCATCCTTGTCTACCTCTATATATATGATGGCGCCTCCAATTGGGCAGAAATCAACCCGCGTGTCATGGTTGACATCCCCGGCAAAGAAGACCTTGTCGTGACGCTTGGCGCACATGATGATCACTTGCATTTATGTGCGGTCGGGTTATTAGAAAACGTTCGCGGTGGCATTCGCCTGACAAATAAAACAGAATACTTCCCAGGACACGAAGAAATGGATCGTGCCTTTGGTTTTGGACTTTCATGGGCAGACGGAGTAAAGCAATCATGACCGACATTCTCGATACGCGCTTTGAAGGGCGCGAAATGAAAATCAACCAAAACAATGTGTATTTAGGCGATGACATCAACCTTATCGCCAAGGAACCTGCACTCAAACAAATCAGCGTTGCCGTGGGCTGGGACAGCAAAGCCTTTGGCGGCATGGATGTCGATGTTGATATCAGTTTATTCTTGTTGGACCGCGATGACATGACCCGCGAAAATCAGGACTTCGTTTTTTACAACAACATGGAAGCCTATAACGGTGCAGTCAAACACGAAGGCGACAACCGCACCGGCGCAGGCGACGGCGATGATGAAACGATGCTGTTTGACCTGCACGGCATACCATTTGATGTGACACGCATTGTCTTTGTCTACTCAATTTACCGCGGCAAAGAACGCGATCAAAATCTTGGCCTCGTCAAAAATTCATATATCCGCCTGAAAAACGCCGAAACCGACCACGAAATCGTGCGCTTTAATCTGGATGAGCATTTCAAAGACACCGAAGAAACCGCCGCCATCGTTGGTTCAATCAACCGCGAAGGCCCCAAATGGCACTTCACGCCGCGCATTGAAAAATTCACAGGCGGCCTTGCCGAAATTGCAACAAATTTTGGCTGCACTATCATCCGACAATAATCAAAAAACAAACCTCTAGGACGACAATAATGACACTAACACTTGAGCAAGCCACAAGCGCAATTTACGATTCCCTGCACGCCGATAATCAGGATATAGACCTGCATATCAATAATTTGAAAACCGCCATGAAATCAGAAGGCATCACCGAATTTGTGGCAAATCCAGATAAGCTCTCGCAGAATAATCGCGCTGGCCGTAAAATGATGCAAAGCTATTTTAAAAAGCGCGGCGTCAAGGTCACTTTTGCCGCATCATAAATTTAAATGTCTTTGTGCTGGCGCAAATAAATCTTCATCATTTACTTGCGTTACCTTTTCTTCGCGTTGAACCGGTAAATCCTTGAATATATGCATGGATAGTACACTGGCAATGTCGTGCGCTTCGTCTTTATCGGTGGATGCGACTTGAAATCCAACCAACTTTTTTGCTTCAATCTCGCACACGCCTTCACGCGACTGATAAACGGGAATAACCATGACGCCCAGCGCCCCTACGTCTGTGACGCTGCGCTGAAAACATTGCCCTAGCTTTGCTTTTTGATCGGGGCTCAAAGCACTATCACGCGCACTTTTTACGGTTACATTATAAACATCACGCAACGCCATTTTGACACATCCATCTGTTTCATTAGAAATAAGAATATACGCATAAATAAATATTATGTCAAATGCATTCTACTGCGTAGCAAGCGCTGCGTTCACTTGCTCTAACAAGGCAGGTATCAGTTTTTCTGCTCCATAGTCAGATAAATGGTCATCATCACGGTACATAACCCCGCCTTCATCGACAAACTGGCACCGCCCTGTATCCTCGGCGCAAAAAACATCCGCACTTGAAACGCGGTAAAGCGATGGGTGCGCAACCTGATCAAAGGCATCAAAAACGCGGCGATTGCGATTGTGATATGCCTGCAAAGACGTCCCGTCCTTCGCATCATACCCATGCATCATCGCCTTGGCCAAATAATGCGGCACCGACCAGCCTGCCTCGGGAATAGGCTCAACCAACACAACATTCAAACCAGCATCACGCAAAGCATTTAAGCCAGACACATATCCGCGCGCGACGCGCTCAATGCGCTCCTCTGACGACCAGGGCGCAGGCGCATTACCTTTACGCGCAATCACATCAATATAAGATGGATCGCCTGCCTCAACGCCGCCTTCACCATTATCGAACCGCGCTCCTTCCAAATACATAGGAAACCGCCCTATCAATATCACTGTGCGAATACCTGCCGCGTACGCGTAATCAATCATAGAGCGATTATAGTCATCACAGAGATGCTGTTGATCGTAATCGGTGCGGTAAAAACCCACCAATGGCACGCAGCCAATATAGCTCACCGCATAACTGGAAATTCCTGCATCCTTCAAACGGGTACGCAGCACTGGCGCGATCACCTCCATATGACTATCCCCGATCAGCATCACTGAATGCGTTTCTTGATCGGCGCGCGTCCAGCAACCTGCCAACGGATGATCAAAATTATTTTGTCGTCCGCCGCGAAACGCTTTACGCGCCATGCCCAAACGGCACGACGGAGAAAAGCTTTTCACACTATGCGCCTGCGCATCCATACGCGCAATATCATCAGATACGCGCTGTGCAAATCCTTGGGACAAACTGCCCAATGCGCCAAACCCAATCATCGCCGCAAGCCCACATCCCGCAAAGATAAAGACCATCTTGCGCGGTGCCAGCATACCATCAGACTTACGAAATGGTTGCTCGACAAAGCGCCAGCTTAAACCCGCCAGAACAAAGGACAGGGCGATCAAGACCCCAAAAATTTCTGCACTCGGCGCCTCCATCATGCGCAGCCGCGCAAAGGCAAATAACGGTTGATGCCACAAATACGCCGAATAACTAATCAAACCAACACCAACGAATGGCTTAAGGCTCAATACCTTGGCAACAAACGTGCCGCGATGCGCACATAAAATCAGCAGCACTGTACCCCCAACAGGCAAAAGCGCATATAAACTCGGAAACGGCGTTGCCCGATCATAAAGCGCAACCGCCGCCAAAATAGCAGCCAACCCCAGCAGTGCCAAACCTTCGTGACCACGTGGCGCGCCCCGCTTTTGTAAAATAAAGGCCGCCAACGACCCCGCAAATAATTCCCACGCGCGGGTGGGCGCGAGATAAAAATTCGCATTGGCTTCGTGACGCCAGCCCCATTCCGCAAGCGCCAGACTGATCGCCGCAAAAAACGCGATCAGCCAAAATGTCGGCCGACGACCAAAGCGCCACGCCATGACTAAAAAGATCGGAAACAAAAGATAATATTGTTCTTCAACGGCCAAGCTCCACGTATGCAGCAATGGTTTTTCTTCGGCCACGGCCTCAAAATATCCGCTTTCTTTCCAAAATAAAATATTCGATGCAAACAGGCCAACCGCAACCAAACTATGCGAAAAATCCTGCATCTGCGACGGCAATAACCATGCCCATGCAAAAGGCAAACACACCGCAATCACACAAAACAGCGCCGGTAAAATGCGCCGTGCGCGGCGTTCATAAAAATGAGCAAGGCTAAAGCGCCCTGCCTCAATATCGTTCATTAAAATCGTGGTAATCAAATATCCGCTGATAACAAAAAAGACATCAACGCCAACAAAACCACCTGAAAAGGCCGAAAACCCTGCATGAAATAAAATCACTGGAATAACAGCCAGTGCCCGCAACCCATCAATCTCTGGACGGTATTGCATTCATCTTATTCCCACTCGATCGTGCCTGGCGGTTTTGATGTAATATCATAGGTCACGCGGTTAATGCCTTTAACCTCGTTAATGATGCGCGTTGATACGCGTCCAAGGAAGGAATGATCGAACGGATAATAATCCGCTGTCATACCGTCCGTTGATGTCACCGCACGCAGCGCGCACACATAATCATATGTGCGTGCATCGCCCATAACGCCAACTGTGCGCACCGGCAACAACACTGCAAAGGCCTGCCAAATATCATCATACAATCCCGCATTGCGGATCTCGTCCAAATACACAGTATCTGCCTTGCGCAGGATCTCAAGCTTCTCGCGCGTAATCTCGCCCGGCATACGGATCGCAAGACCAGGCCCTGGGAAGGGATGACGGCCGATAAAGTCCTCAGGCATGCCCAACGCACGGCCCAAATCACGCACTTCGTCCTTAAACAGTTCACGTAAAGGCTCAACCAGTTTCAAATTCATTTTCTCTGGCAAGCCGCCAACATTATGGTGCGATTTAATCGTTACACTTGGCCCGCCTGTAAACGACACGGATTCAATCACATCCGGGTAAAGCGTTCCTTGCGCCAAAAAGGCTGCATCGCCAACGCGCTTGGCACAATCATCAAAAACCTCGATGAACAAACGGCCAATTGTTTTACGCTTTGTTTCAGGATCTGTGACGCCCTCAAGTTGCCCCAAGAAAAGGTCACTTGCATCTTCATGGATCAATGGAATGTTATAATGCTCGCGGAACAGCGTCACGACTTGCTCGCTCTCACCAGCGCGCATCATGCCTGTATCAACATAAATACATGTCAGCTGATCGCCAATCGCCTCATGCAATAGTACCGCCGTAACAGAACTATCCACACCGCCAGACAGGCCGCAAATCACTTTTTTATCGCCAACTTTTGCGCGAATACGGGCAATCTCTTCCTCTTTAAACGAGGCCATCGTCCAGTCCCCAGCGCACCCACAAACATTGTGTGTAAAGTTGCGCAAAAGCTCGCGCCCGTCCAAAGTATGAACAACCTCTGGATGGAACTGCACCGCATAAAAATGACGCGCTGTATCTTCGATCATGGCAAAAGGCGCACCTTCTGATTTACCGATAATCTTAAAGCCCTCAGGCAATTTCGTTACGCGATCACCATGGCTCATCCAGACTTGTTCGCTGGCACCTTTTTTCCAGCTTCCCTCCAGAATATCACTGTCATCAACGGTTTCAACAAAGGCGCGGCCAAATTCACCGCTATGTCCGCCCTCAACTTCACCGCCAAGCTGCTTAACCATTGTTTGCTGACCATAACAGATACCAAAGACAGGAACGCCCATTGTAAAGACGCTGTCTGGCGCAGAGGGCGCATCCTTATCCGTCACAGAGCATGGCCCGCCAGAAAGAATAATGCCTTTAGGATTATACGCTTGAATGCGCTCATCAGTCGCCTGATTAAAGGGCCAAATCTCGCAATAAACGCCGCTTTCACGTACGCGGCGGGCAATCAGTTGTGTCACCTGAGAGCCAAAGTCAAGAATTAAAATGTGATCGTGTTTTTCAATAGATGTAGGTATAATATCGCTCATACGATTTTTTAGTCGAATTCATCGCAAAAAGAAAGAGCTTTTGATGACGAAACCGACGATTAGCTTCGAATTTTTCCCCGCCAAGACCAGTGACGGGCATAAATCCCTGCTAAAAACAGGTGAAATTTTATCAGAACTCACCCCATTATACCTGACCGTAACATACGGCGCGGGCGGTTCTACGCGTGAGGGGACGGTAAAAACCATCCTTGATATGCGCAAAAAAACAAGCGCCCCCATTGCCGCGCACCTCACCTTTATTAATACACCGATTGATGATCTGAAATCGTATGCCGATGACCTATGGAATCAAGGCATTCACCATATCATCGCCCTGCGCGGCGACATGCCCAGTGATCTGCAATGGCCACTAGACCCCGATAAAGACTATTTCCAGTTCACCAGTAACTTTGTCGAGGCCATAAAAAGCTGGCATGATTTCGAAGTCACCGTCGGTGCCTACCCTGAAAAACACCCCGACTCGCCTTCACTCGCGCTTGATATGATTGCCTTACAAAAGAAATGCGAGGCCGGCGCCGACCGTGCGATCAGCCAATTTTTCTTTGACAATCAGGTTTTCCTCACCTTTGCCGAGGTCTGCAAACACATGCAAATCGCCGCGCCGATCGTGCCAGGATTATTGCCAATCCATGATTTCCAATCCATGTGCGCCTTTGCTGAAAAATGTCACACAACCGTGCCGCCATGGCTGCGCGAGCGTTTTGAAAACTGTTCAAACCCAAAACAAACGACCATCGATACGCTGTACGAACAGGCCAAAAACCTAATCGACCACGGCGTACCGCACCTGCATTTTTATACGCTCAATAAGGCGGATATTGTTTATGATGTCTGTAAAAAATTAGGATATTAACTAGGTAAACTTAATATGCGCTGGCCATGCGCGTCGCACGCGGATCTGTATGCAACCACCATGCCTGACGGTTAATCGAAAAAATCGGGCGGTAGCGTCCAGGCGCATCACCGCTCAAAGCTTGCTGGTTCTGGTTATCAAGCACAAGCGTACCTTGCTCGGTATAGACAATTAAAACAGCATGCGGAATATTCTTAATCTGATCTTGAACAATCGCAATGCGCAAACGGCTTTCAGGAACGCCCAGCATCTTTAAGGCCGTATATTTGGCAATCGCATAATCTTCGCAATCACCGCCGCGCTTCAAAAACTCAAGCGGCGTCGCCCAATAATCGGTCTTCCCCCAATTACGGCTGTCCGTAATATAAGGACGCGCATTCATAATCTGGTTTACCGCGCGCGCCATCTGGTCCAAAGACTGGCCCTGCAACGGGCGTAAACGTGTCTGTAATGTGATGATTTCTGGCGCTAGATTATCAGAGGATAATTGACGGTCAAAACGCGCGAACATGTCGCTCCACTTCGTAAAGGCGCGCAATTGTGACGAGCTTTTCTCGTCCGAGCCAAATAAATCAGGATACGCCGCAACCGATTGTAAATCTGCATTCACACTCGCCACGCGGATATAATCAGGAATATCACGTAAGTTCACGGCATACGCGCCGCCAACCTTCCAAAACAAGGTCACTAAAACGGCCAAGGTTAACGCCGCCAACGCAAACATTTTGAACAGATCACTGCGCACCGGCAATGCGCGTGCAAACACCGCATTGTGTAATCTGTATGTTTGATTGTGGCAATTCCCTGTCAAAGCCTAGTCCCCTTTATTTATATTGATTTACGCCCCTCTTTAACGTAAATATGAGCCATCAAAATATGTACTTCTCGACCCGTGGTATCTTCATTAAACGTTAAAAAGGTTGAGAAATTACTAACGCGGCACATTAAAACAGTAAAAAAGTAAAGAAATGACAGACCAACAAACACTCCAAACGATTTGCAATGCTATTCCCGAGAAAAACATTCTGATCATTGGCGATGTTATTTTAGACAGGTTTGTTTATGGATCAGTTGATCGCATTTCACCTGAAAGCCCCGTACCTGTACTTGCACGCAAGCGCGAACAACAAATGCTAGGCGGGGCAGGCAACAGTTTTGCCAACCTGATTGGACTGCAAACAAATGCCACGCTGCTGTCTGTGATTGGCGACGACGACGAAGGACAAAATGTCAAAGATTTACTCACCGCGTTAGGATCAAGCGATCAATTTATCGTACAAGACAAAACGCGCCCCACCAGTGTCAAAACACGGTTTTTAGCCGGTCATCAGCAGTTATTGCGAACAGACTTTGAAAAGACAGACCCCGTATCAGATGAAATTGCCGATCAAATTTTCACGCATTTTCAAACGCTCCTGCCGGCCCATCAGGCCATTATTTTATCAGACTATGGCAAGGGCGTACTGCGCGCAGACCTAATTACAAAGATCATCGACATGGCAAATGAAGCCAATGTACCGGTCATCGTTGACCCAAAAGGACAGGATTTTTCCATTTATCGCGGCGCGTTCACAATTACACCCAACCGCAAAGAATTATCCGATGCGACGCAAGGTCGTCCTACCAACACAGACGAAGAAGTCATCACTGCGGCGCGCTATCTGATTGACACATGCGGCCTGCAATCTGTGGTCGCCACACGATCACAAGACGGAATCAGTGTCATCCCATCACAAAGCGCACCCGTAACGCATGTACGTTCCTCCCAAGGCATCGAGGTCTTTGATGTTTCAGGTGCTGGCGATACCGTCATCGCAACCATCGCCGCAACCATCGCCGCCAATGGTAGCCTATCTGACGCAGCCCACCTTGCGAACATCGCCGGCAGCATCGCCGTAACCAAAGTGGGCACAACGCCTATTCGTCTGGAAGAAATCGCACAGGCACTGACCAACGAATCCTCATCCACGACCGAGCGCATGCGCCATGCGCCGCTCCTCTCTGAGGAAAAAGCCTTGGAAGAGGTCAATCGCTGGCGTGCCCGCGGTTTAAAAGTCGGCTTCACCAACGGATGTTTCGACATCCTGCATGCCGGCCATGTGACCTATCTGGATGAAGCCCGCAATCGATGCGATCGATTGGTCCTTGCCCTCAATAGCGACAGCTCGGTCAAAGTCCTCAAAGGCCCAACCCGTCCCATCCATGACGAACAAGCCCGCGCAACAGTCCTTGGCGCATTGGCCGCCGTGGATATGGTTGTTTTGTTTGGCGCTGAAAAACATGGCGACGATAACACAGCATGCGCGCTGCTGGATTACCTCAAACCAGATATGTATTTCAAAGGCGGTGATTATACCGTTGACCAAATCCCCGAGGCCCCAACCGTACAAGCCTACGGCGGCAGCGTCGAAGTATTGCAAATCGTCGAAGGTTACAGCACAACCAAAGCCATCGAAAAAAGCAAAACCGCATAAACCTGTCTACAGGCAAGGCGCGCTCATAATAAAAGACTCTATACCTGCCTTTGAAAAATGACTATAATCCAAGTTCAAACGCGGATTCACTCATATCATTGGCAGGCTATGCGCAAACATCTTTTCATTCTTGGTCTTACTCTTTCAACGCTAACGTTTTTAAGCGCGTGCAATTTGCATCGTAATAATGCACTCACGCCACCTGCCTTTAAATATCACACAGATGAATTTAAATCTGCTGGCGGAGAAAAGCCACGTGACATCGGCTACACCTATAGCGCGAACATCAATGACAAATCGCTTGAGATCTGGTCGAACATTGCTGAGACTTTAGTCACACAAATGGAAGAAGACTTTCACATCAAAAAACAGGGCATCTATCCCGTCCCCCACGCGCGTGCAAATCTATTCATTAATAGCTACCAATTCGCACTGCACCGCGAGCTTTTACAACGCGGCTATACGTTGCAGGATAAAAACGCCGACGTATATCACCTATACTACGCCGCCAAACCAGCAAAAAAACAAGAAAGCGATATCTTTAAGAATGTCGATCTGACGCTGACACTGGTGAAAGATAAAAAAATCCTCAGCCAGACAACCTTAAATGAAATGTTGCCCAAATTTTATAATAACTTCTCGACCGAGCATGATTATTTGCTGCACCTGCGCAACCTGGAAATCAACGACACGCCTGATAAATTTACCGAGTACCCAGCGCCCTCACAATATGATCTGCACGTCGAGCGCACAGACAGCAAAGCCAAGCCATTTTATGATCGCGATGAAAGAACGGCAAACCTCCACGGCAAACCTGAACGCAGCGCCCCTCTTCCGATCAACCCAATGCCGATGAGCAAAGAAACGCCATACTATCCGCCAGCCCCCAACAGCGGCCCATACCCGCCCGCCGAATATAGATAAAGGTCAACATCATGCTGACGACAAATCACGCGCCCAAGACCTTAGTCATCACTCTTGCATCTGCACTGCTTCTGCAAGGCTGCGCCATGAGCGCCGCTCAGATCAAAAACAAAGGACTGGAATTCATCCACGGCAAGCACATCAACCTGATCGAGAAAAATTATGCTGCGGCTGATTATCTCGTTCAACAAGCTGGCAATAACCTCAAACATGATCAACTGATTAAGGCCATCAAGCTTATCGATGCGGATGCGCCGCAACTGTCTTCTGATATTGCCAGCATCACAACCGAACAAATCGGCCAGCGCTTCGTTCAATTAGGATACCGCGTTGATATCTCAGAAGTTGCCGATAAATCCGACACCAGTTTCGCCCAATCGCCTGAGCAATATAACGCGCCTGACAATATTGTCGGCGGAACCTACACGCATGACGACGACAGCTTCACCATTCACCTGCGCATGACAAAAGTCAAAACAGGCAATGTCTTCGCGACATACAGCTACACTATGCCCATGACAAAACAAATCCGCGATCTGGCCGAACCTAAGGCGCAGATTATGTCGATCGATTCGAATTGGGATCAGTAAACGCACGTGCGGCGCAAATCAGCACGCACTTTAGACAACGATCAGAACAAGAAAATTACGGTGCGATCGTAATACATTCACGAATATATGCGCACGCCGCATACGCATCATGGGCGCTATATCCGCTCAAACGCGCGCGATATAATTCTGACCCCGCCACAGAAAGCGGTACGACCAAAGGCTCGGCGCGTTTATAATAAGGTGGCAATTGCTTAACCGCCTTACGAATGGCGCGCATTGTCTGGCTCTGGCTTTGGAACGCACCCACCTGAATCGCCCAAGACTTATCGATATCATCGCTGAAATCAGCGCTGCCTTGCTCGATCACATTCGTACGCAGGCGCTGTTTTGCTGCAGGCGCAGGAATGACATCAACGCCGCGCGCGGCATCACCGGCTGCAGGTGCAATCGACGCAACATCCAAAGACGCCATCATCATCTCAGCTGGCTTTTTGTCCGGCGCAGGGATCTCGGCGCTCGCCGTGCGAACACGTGGCAATCGGCGGAACCCGTCATCTAACAAACGCGCCATATGCGCATTGCGTGATCGTGACGTCTTGCCGCCAAAGACCACGCCAATAATGCGGCGGTCATTACGCACCGCAGACGCAATCAAGTTAAAGCCCGAGGCACTAATATACCCTGTCTTCATACCATCCATCCCGCGATAGCTATTCATCAGGCGGTTGTGATTGCGGTATGTCTTTCCCTTATATTCAAAAGACGTGCGGCTGTAAAAACTGTAATAATCAGGGTAGGTGTTAATCACATAGCGCGCCATCAACGCCATATCACGCGCCGTGCTGACTTGCTTGCGGTGATGCAAACCTGACGCATTCATAAATAACGTGCGATCCATACCAAGCTGACGCGCGCGCAATGTCATCATCCGCGCAAAGTTACGCTCGCTCCCGCCGATATGCTCGGCCACGGCCACGGCAATATCATTGGCAGATTTTGTCGCCAGCGCCTGAATAGCATCACGCACCTTAATGCGCGACCCTGCAGGCAAACCTAATTTACTTGGCACCATACTCGCCGCATGATGCGAAATATAAATATCGTCGCCCATACGGATTTTGCCTTTTTTCAATCCTTCAAAAACCATCATCAACGTCATGACCTTCGTCAAAGATGCAGGGTGCAGCTTTTTATTCGCATAACGCTCATGCAGCACAACGCCCGTATCGGCATCCATTACAAATGACGCATACAAAGGATTCGCCCGCGCAGGCGCCGCCTGAAAACACACAGACAAAACCAACGCACAAAGAAAGAAAAGACGCAAGCAATGCGCCATCACAGAATGCTTTAAAAAATTGTGTTCGTTCACTTAAGAACCCCTATTAACAGGCTATAAATATGACAGGTAAATTACAGACAATTTAGATCGTAAATTTATTATAGAAATACACTACAACACCCAGCGCACTTTGTCCATAAATTGCCAACATTTTGCTGCATTATTCCATAGCTTTTTTAAATAAAAATTTTCCTGTAAAAAACTTTTGTGCAGCGCAAAAAAAACTTGACGCACTTTTACAATCGGTGGTAGGTGTATAGATAAGTTCATAAACACTTGAGTACACTAAACTTTAAACTAGTTTTAATATAAGGGACGATGTTCCTTAGAAACGGAAAAGAAGATTAGGCTATGGCTAAAAAAGCAAGTAGAACCAAATCGGCAACAACCAAATTGGAAGTTGTGAAAAGCACAAAAACAGCGTCACCTAAAAAAGCGAAGGCGACAAGCCCTGCTGATTACTTCACGCCGTTTTTCAAACTACCCCCCGCACCTATGACCAAACTATTGGAGGAAACCATGACTAAGAGCACTGCTCAATTCGACAAAATTGCACAAGAAGCCACGGCCGCTAGCCGCGAAAGCTTCGAGGCATTCACAAAATCATACGGCATCTTGACAAAAGGCTACGAAAGCATCGTACGCACATCAGTTGAGCTAAGCCAGTCTGCTGCTGAAAAGCAAGCTGCTTACGCAAAAGAAGCACTAAGCTGCAAGACACTGAACGAATTTGCTGAAATCCAAAACAAAATCGCACAGTCTAACTTTGATGATTTCATGTCTAGCATGACTAAACTTTCTGAAATCAGCACAAAAGTAATGACTGAAAGCGCTGAGCCATTGAACGAGCAAATCAACAAAGCTGTTCAAAAAATGAGCGTTGCTGCATAAGCAAACTGCATACAATCGTCTTTCAAAAAGGCCTTTGCGAACACACCTCGCGAAGGCCTTTTTTACACGGCAATTTTCAAAAATTGACCCCCTACAAAAAACTGTTATATTACATTGCGTAACAACACTGTTAAACCGAAGCCACCATGACGAACGACGATAACAACGATCCAAACTTTTCACCCGATCGGGAAGAATCTCCTGATACAGGGGTTTTGCTGAAATCGCGTCCGCGCACACAAAAACCCGCCATGTACAAGGTCATCATCCTCAACGATGACTACACGCCGATGGAATTTGTCGTCCACGTCTTAGAAAAATTCTTTAACAAAAACCGCCAAGAAGCCACCGACATCATGATGCATGTCCACCGTAAGGGCGTTGGCATTTGCGGCATATATACCTATGAAATTGCCGAAACCAAAGTCACGCAAGTCATGGACTTTGCCCGCGCAAACGAACAGCCCCTGCAATGCACGATGGAAAAAGAATAACCCGCAGCGCGTACATCTGCGTCCATCATTGACAGCGCACCCCCGATTAAGCGACAATAAAAGATGAACATGATCCAAGTCGGAGCCTCATCCCCATGCTATCGCGCAACCTAGAACAAACACTGCACCGCGCCCTCGAACACGCCTCCGAGCGCAATCACGAATTTGCTACGCTCGAACATTTACTCCTTGCCCTGACCGATGACCAAGACGCCATCGCCGTCCTGCGATCATGCGGCATTTCCTTGGATGATTTGCGCGATCAACTGGCACAATATCTGGAAAATGAACTTGGCGGCCTGATCAACGAAGAGGCCGACGAAGCAAAACCAACCACCGCCTTCCAGCGCGTATTACAGCGCGCCGCCATTCACGTGCAATCCTCTGGCCGCGAAGAAGTCACTGGCGCAAATGTCCTTGTCGCCCTGTTTTCCGAGCGCGAAAGCCACGCCGTTTACTTCCTGCAAGAACAAGATATGACACGCTTTGACGCCGTGAATTATATCTCGCACGGCATTGCCAAAGTCACCAATAACGAGGCCGGCAAAGCCATCCCCGACCCTGCCGAATCTGTCGATGACGACGCCAGCATCAAAACAGGCGCAGATGCCATTGATGCCTATTGCGTTAACCTTAACGACAAGGCACACGCCGGAAAAATTGACCCCCTCATCGGCCGAGATAAAGAGGTCGAGCGCACCATTCAAATTCTGTGCCGCAGATCAAAAAACAACCCGCTTTATGTTGGTGATCCGGGCGTAGGCAAAACCGCTATCGCCGAAGGTCTCGCCAAACGCATCATCGATCAAGACGTTCCTGCCGTTTTGCACGACGCCGTGATCTTCTCACTGGATATGGGTGCGCTGCTTGCGGGGACGCGTTATCGCGGCGATTTCGAAGAGCGCCTTAAACTGGTCTTACGCGAAATCGCAGAAATACCAGGCGCAATTTTATTCATCGATGAAATTCACACCATCATCGGCGCAGGCGCAACCAGCGGCGGCGCAATGGACGCATCAAACTTACTCAAACCCGCACTCGCCAGCGGCGAGCTACGCTGCATGGGCTCAACCACCTATAAAGAGTACCGCAACTATTTTGAAAAAGACCGCGCGCTTGTCCGTCGCTTCCAAAAAATTGACGTGCCCGAGCCCAGCATCGAAGACGCAGTTAAAATCCTAACTGGCCTGCGCCCCAAATATGGCGAGCATCACAACATCACCTATACTGATGACGCCATCCGCGCGGCGGTTGAGCTTTCTGCGCAATATATCGGCGATCGCAAACTGCCCGATAAGGCCATCGACATTATTGATGAAGTCGGCGCGGCGCAAATGCTCGTCCCCGAGGAGCAACGCAAAAAAATCATCACCAAAGACGACATCGAAGATGTGATCGCCGCGATTGCCCGCATCCCTGCCAAAAGCCTCAACGCAAGCGACAAAGACGTCCTGCGTAATCTAGAGCGTGACTTAAAAACAATGGTCTACGACCAAGACCCAGCCATCGACATTTTATGCGATTCCATCAAAATGGCGCGCGCAGGTCTGCGCGATCCGGACAAGCCTATTGGCTCGTACCTGTTTGCTGGCCCAACGGGTGTTGGTAAAACTGAAATCGCGCGGCAACTATCTAAAACATTAGGCATCGAACTGGCGCGCTTTGACATGTCAGAATATATGGAGGCCCACGCCGTATCACGCCTGATTGGTACGCCGCCAGGCTATGTTGGCTTTGAACAAGGTGGCTTGCTGACCGATAAAATTGACCAAAACCCGCATTGCGTTTTGCTGCTTGATGAGATCGAAAAGGCACACCCTGATATCTATAATATTTTGCTGCAAGTAATGGACTACGGCAAGCTCACCGATAATAACGGTAAAACGATCGACTTCCGCAACTGCATCTTGATCATGACCACCAACGCGGGAGCCACGCAAATTGCCAAAGCGCCCATCGGTTTTGGACGTGATCTGGGCGACGAAGCCGAAGGCTACGCCGATAATGAAATATTGATGCGCACCTTTACGCCAGAATTCAGAAACCGTTTGGACGCCATCGTGCCATTTGGCAACCTGAAACCTGAAACCATGGAAAAGGTCGTCGACAAATTTATCATCCAATTGGAAGGACAACTGGCCGACCGCAATATTTCCATCACCCTATCCGAAGATGCCCGCCAGCATCTTGCGCATTTAGGATACGACCCTGCCATGGGCGCACGTCCGCTAGCGCGCATTATCCAAGAAAAGGTCAAACGCCCCCTTGCCGAGGAAATCTTATTCGGAAAGCTTGAACACGGCGGCGCGGTCGAAGTCACCCTAAACGGCGACGATCTATCCTTCGCGTACGAAGCCCCACCCGCAGAAAACAGCAGCGAAACCCCGCCCGTATCCGAGCAAATCGATAATTAGACAAAAAAATCTCTTTTTATTTCATTTCTGCATATTTTTATGCCATAAAACAGAACATTGCTTGGGTAAAAGCCAAACAATCACTTGCGATTAAAATGAATTCTGGCACTATAGAACGTGCTGTTTTGAATAAAAGGTAGGAGTAACATGTATCAAGACGAAAACTGGAATGCGGTCGAAGGCGACGAACTAACAGGATTTCTTGATCAAATCGACGATATCGATGGTAAGTACAAGGTCAGCACCGCGACAACCAAAGTCAGCTGGCGCATGCTTCCATTCTACGAATCTGTTGCTCTGATCCGTGTGCAGGACCCTAACTGGGTAAAACCGAATCTGGTTGTTTACTACCTAACAGATCAAGGTAACCTGTTCCGCCTAAACGGTACATCTCCACCAATTCACGAAGTGAATGCTAAGGCTCCGATCAAAGTGACCGAAGAAAACGTGCTCGAATACTTGCGCTTTTTCTGCTTCTTCGTACGCGGTGAAGAAGGCCCATTTTACATCGCCGAAAGCATGGATGATCCAAACATCCCAACAGATATGGACGAAACAACACAATCAGTCATCGAAGGCACTGTGCGCCCGGCATCATACGAAGGCAAAAACGACCAAGGTCATATGCTGTGTAACGCTGTTGTTTTCTATTCAAACGCACTGTTTTATGCGGATTTCGCGGTACAGCCATCAGGCATGATTGAAATGTTGGATGACGAGCCTATCGCCTCTGACCTGCCATCACGCGTCGATCAGCCCGTTGCATAACGCCCTGCGCAAGAAAAATTGCGATTATTCGTTTGACAACCCATCTTTAATCCGCTAAAAAGCGGCACTTAAGATTAATGAAGTGAGATAAAAAATGAAACGCACATTTCAACCAAGTCGTCTTGTTCGTAAACGCCGTCACGGTTTTCGCTCTCGTATGGCGACAAAAAACGGCCGCAATGTATTGGCAGCTCGCCGCGCTAAAGGGCGCAAGCGTCTAAGCGCCTAATTAAGGATACGCCCATGTGTTCTACACTGGGAGACAAAAATCAATCAATCAGCTCGTTGAAAAACAGAGCTGATTTTTTACGCCTGAACAAAAGCGGTAAAAAATGGATTGCCAAGAACCTCATTATTCAAGCCGATGAAGGCACTGGCGAAGGCCGCCTGCGTTACGGCATTACCGTTACCAAAAAAACCTATAAATCCGCAGTAAAACGCAACCGCATCAAACGCCGCTTGCGGGCGCTGGCAAATGACATCTTGAAAAACAAGGCCATCAAAAACAAAGACTACGTTCTCATCGGCCGCCCCAGCACACTGGACGCGCCATATCAAACCCTTGAAAAAGACCTGATTTGGTGCCTGAAACGCATGGAATGTCATGCTTAAAACCCTCGCTAAACTGCCAGTGCATTTCTACAAGGCCTGCATTTCACCGTTCTTCCCGCCCTCGTGCCGTTTTACCCCGACATGCTCGACCTATGCGCTTGATGCCATTGAAAAACACGGCGCGGGCAAAGGTTTATGGCTGGCTATAAAACGTATTATCAAATGCGGCCCATGGCATCACGGCCCATTTCACGACCCCGTCCCCGAAAAAGATGCGACAAATCCATCACAGACCCGCAAATAATTGCTTTTCCAAGGCTGGGGAATTGATTAAGCCGCGCCCATAGGCTATAAAAACGCAAACGAAAAGTAAGAAATAGGACACAATTTATGGCGACAAACCAAAACAACCAGATGAACCCGTCTGACAGCCGCAATCTGATTATTTTTATGGTTATCTCTGCGCTTTTATACTTCGCCTATGACACCTATATCATGCGCCCACATCAAGAAGCCATGCGCCAAGCCCGCATCGAAGCGGCAAAGCTACAGCAATCCAACCAATCCTCTGACGCAGCGTTAAGTACTTTATCTGACACGGCAAAGTCAAACGCGCCCAAAGATATCCCTTCGCTCCTTCAAAAGACCACCAACATCACCATCCAAAATGATAAAATTTCAGGCTCACTGTCAACGACTGGTGGAAGCCTCAACTATATTCAGCTCAATGACTATTTTGAAACACTGGAACAAAACGACAAAATTACCCTCCTCGCCCCGAAAGGCAGTCAGCACGCCCGTACAGTAGAATATGGCTGGGTATCAGCAGATAGCTCTCTAAAATTACCCTCAAACAAAACGCGCTGGTCAGTTGCAGGGGAACAAACCACACTCGCCCCTGGCAAGCCTGTCGTCTTATATTGGAATAACGGACAGGGCGTGCGCTTTGATCGCATTTTCACACTCGATGAAAACTACGTGATCACTGTCGATCAGAAAGTCACAAATAACGCAGATCATAACATCAGCCTTCACCCATATGGCTTAGTGAGCCAGCGCGGCATTTCACCCCACTTCGAGGGACGCTCAATCTCACACGAAGGGCCGATTGCCTATATCGGTGATAAACTCCACAAACAAAAATACAAAGATTTGCGCAAAAAACGCCAGATCAGCGAAAATGCTGCAACAGGTTGGATCGGCATTACAGATAAATATTGGCTAACCGCCCTTATGCCGCCACAAGGGCAAAATATTAAATACCGCTTTAATTACAGCGGCACACCGCCAAAGAAAAAAGAAACGGATACTGGCCTTTATCAAACTGACTTCACTGGCTCTGCCCTCACCCTTGCTCCAGGGCAAAGCGGCTCTGTACAAAGCCATGTCTTCACAGGCCCAAAACGTGTTTTGATGCTGAAAGACTACAGCAAAACCCTGGGCGTCGATAAATTAGATCTAGCCATCGATTTTGGAATGTTCTGGTTCCTGACCATTCCATTTTTCTATGCACTGCATTACCTAGGCCTCTTAATCGGCAATATGGGCCTCGCCATTATCGCCCTAACTATCATTATTCGTACAATGGCATCACCTTTGACATACAAGTCATATTCTTCATTTGCCAAAATGAAAAAGGTCATGCCGAAAGTTAAAGAGCTTCAAGAAAAATACGGCGACGATGAGAAGCAAAAACTACAGCAAGACATGATTGCCCTGTATCAACGCGAAGGCGTCAACCCAATGGCGGGTTGCTTCCCTATTTTGCTACAGATTCCAATCTTCTTCGCATTTTATAAAATTCTCTTCATTACATTAGAAGTGCGCCATCAACCATTTTACGGCTGGATCAAAGATCTATCTGCACCTGATCCAACAAACCTGTTTACGCTCTTTGGTTTAATTGACTGGGATCCACCATCATTGCTGCATGTTGGTATTTGGCCATGCCTTATGCTCGTTGCCATGCAAATCCAGCGCATGCTCAGCCCACCACCCGTTGACAAAATTCAGCGCGATATGATGCGCCTGTTCCCAATCATCATGACATTCATTATGGCAAAATTTGCGTCAGGCCTTGTCATCTATTGGACAGTCAGCGCCTTTTTCGGCAACATCCAGCAAATTGTCATTATGCGCAAAATGGGCGTCCCTATTCACCTATTCGGCGAAAGCCATGACGATGAAGATGACAAAAATGCTGCACCCGCAAGCGCAGCAAAATCAGACGCGGCTGACATCGAAGATGCTGATTATGAAGTCATCGAAAACATCAAACCGCCTAAGCCAAAGAAAAAGAAGAAAAAGTAATCATGTCTGATACGCCTGAAGAATACGACATCGAAGCAGGAAATCGCCTGTTCAGCGGCACATGCGATTTTATCCTCGGCGTGGCAGAGCTCAAACAACTTCCAGACGATCAGCTCAACGAGGTCGCCTTCGCAGGACGTTCAAACGTTGGCAAATCATCCCTGATTAACGCCATCACTGGCCGTACATCTTTGGCGCGCACATCACACACGCCTGGCCGCACGCAACAACTGAACTATTTCAATGTTGCCAAGCAAATGTACATGGTTGATATGCCAGGATATGGCTATGCCCAAGTGTCCAAATCCACGCGCAACGAATGGCATAAACTCATCCGCAGTTACCTTCGTGGCCGCGCTAATTTACGCTGTGTGATGATCTTAATCGACTCGCGCCATGGCCTAAAAGAATCCGATATCGAATTGATGAAAATGTTGGATGAAACCGCCGTTTCATACCGCATCATCCTAACAAAAACCGATAAAATTAAAAATGACGAGCGCGAAAAACGCCTTAAATCGATTACAGATGTTCTGAAAAAACATGCCGCAGCGCACCCGATTGTCACCCTGACCAGCGCCCATAAAAAAGCCGGCATCGAAGAGCTCCGCGCAATCATCGCCAGCTATATCTAAAAATAGGAAAAAATAGCCTCTTGCCATGTGACGTGCCCCCTATAATTCAGTCCAGTTTTTAGTTAGTAGTTTTTAAGCTATGCAGATATTGGAAAGGATTGAGAAATGGGTAAAGGCATACGCCGCACACCGGAACAGATTATTCGTAAATTGAG
>Ga0256829_1000321_pt1 | contig 52772 bp, 44 predicted proteins | sample 131447metaG_FD_185979 | JGI IMG/M metagenome (GOLD analysis project Ga0256829, IMG submission 185979) | Hydrothermal vent microbial communities from Lau Basin, Pacific Ocean - 131-447 | ecosystem: Environmental > Aquatic > Marine > Hydrothermal vents | place: Pacific Ocean: Lau Basin | collected...
CGGCGTGGTCGTGGTGGCGGATCGTTTTTTCCCAAGCAGCAAGACGTGTTCAAGTCCCGGCTGTAAATACACGCTGGACGATCTTGCGTTGTCGGTACGTCAGTGGACGTGCCCTGAATGCGGCACAGTCCACGACCGCGACGTGAACGCCGCGATCAACTTAAAGAACCTGGCGGTGAGTTCCACCGCATCAGCCTGTGGAGAGGAAGGCGCTGGCCGTCGTCACAAGACTTCGGCGAAACCCGCCTCGACGAAGCAGGAAGTCAGCTTTGTTCCTGTTTGAGCAGGAATGAGCAAGTCTGATGGAACGGAATCTCGCAAACCCCACCCAAGGGTGACGCCTGATTATGAAGTGCGATCAGGGGGGCTCCTGCAATCAGCGTGTCCGCGGATGAAGCATCTGCGCTAAAATGAATTTCATGGCCGCCGATCAGATCAGCGCGGCGCTCTTCGAGTGATCTTTGGCGATGTTCGAGCCTTTGCGCGAATGGTTTCGGCGCTATTTCTCCGATCCCCAGATTGTCAGCCTGACCTTGCTACTGCTGCTGGGGGCAGGCGTAGTCCTGTTGTTCGGCCATTTGCTGGCGCCGCTTATTGCGGCTCTGGTGATTGCGTTCGTGCTCGACGGCGCAGTGGAGTGGCTGCACCATTGGGGAATGCCGCGCCTTTTGGCCGTGTGGATCATGTTCTTGGTGTTCGTGGTGGGGGTGGCGCTGTTCATCGGGGGAATGGTGCCGTTGCTGATGTCGCAGATCACCGAATTCGCCCGCGAACTGCCAAAAATGATCGCTCAGGGACAAAGTGCCTTGAGCAACCTGCACGAACGCTATCCCAGCTATGTTTCCCAGGCCCAGGTCGAAGGGCTGATGAGCGAATTGCGCCACAGTCTGACCAGCTTCGGTTCGCGCATCCTCAGCGTCTCATTGGCGTCGGTATTTGGGCTGATCACGCTGATCGTGTATCTCATCATGGTGCCGTTCCTGGTATTTTTTTTTCTCAAGGACAAGCACGAATTGCTCAATTGGCTGTCCAATCTCATGCCTCGCCAGCGAGCTCTCATGTCTGAGGTGTGGGCGGAGGTCAATCGCAAGTTCGTCGGTTACGTGCGCGGCAAAATTCTCGAGATTCTCATCATCTGGGCGATGAGTTATCTTGCCTTCGGTGTTCTCGGTTTGCATTATGGATTGCTGCTTGCTGTCCTGGTTGGTCTGGCGGTGGTAATCCCCTATGTGGGGGCTGTGGCCGTCAGCATCCCTTTGTTGTTCGTGGCTTACATTCAGTGGGGATTCACGGAGCCGTTCTATTACGTGCTGGGCGCCTTCGTGCTGATCCAGTTCATCGACGGCAATTTGCTCGTGCCCTTATTGTTCTCGGAAATGGTGAGCCTTCATCCCGTGGCCATTATTACCGCGATCCTGCTTTTCGGCGGTCTCTGGGGGGTATGGGGGGTATTTTTCGCGATTCCCCTGGCCACGCTGATTCAGGCGGTGATCCATGCATTGAGGCGCGCCGCCGCCGTCGTTACGCCGATTCCTGATGCCTCAGTCACAGAAAATCGGATGCAAAATCCGCGAGACGGGAACGTTCACCGCGACGCAGAATGATGTGGCCGCTATGCGGCCAATCCTTGAAGCGGTCGACTGCATAGGTCAAACCCGAGGTGGTTTCGGTTAGATAGGGCGTGTCGATCTGGGCGATGTTGCCAAGGCACACGATCTTGGTGCCGGGTCCGGCGCGGGTGATCAGCGTTTTCATCTGCTTCGATGTCAGATTCTGGGCCTCATCGAGAATGAGAAAACGATTTAGGAAGGTGCGTCCACGCATGAAATTCAGTGAGCGGATTTTGATGCGGTTGCGGAGTAGATCGTTCGTCGCCTCTCGGCCCCATTCTCCACCGATGTCGCTGCGGGTGAGTACTTCGAGGTTGTCCATGAGCGCCCCCATCCAGGGCGTCATCTTTTCTTCTTCCGTGCCGGGCAAAAAACCGATGTCTTCACCGACCGGCACCGTCACCCGCGTCATGATGATTTCCTTGTAGCGATTTTCATCCAGGGTCTGCATAAGCCCTGCCGCCAGCGTCAAAAGCGTCTTGCCAGTACCGGCTGCGCCCAGCAGGGTGACGAAATCTATTTCGGGATCGAGCAGCAGATTGAGGGCGAAATTCTGCTCTGGATTGCGCGCATGTATACCCCAGACGCTATGGCGGGCTGTGGTGTAATCGGTCGCTGTTTCTATGAGAGCGCCTTGTTCGCCGACTTCTCGTGCCAGGGCGGAAAAATGCGCATCTTCCGGCATGATCAGGCATTGATTCGGATGCCATTTTTTGATCAAGGGGCCGTGGATACGATACAGCGTGCGCCCGTTTTCCTGCCAGGATTCCATGTTCTTGTTGTGTGAATCCCAGAAGTCGGCGGGTAGTTCTTCCAGACCAGTATAGATGAGGTCGGCATCATCGAGCACTTGGTCGTTGTGGTAGTCCTCCGCCGGAACGCCGAGTATGCGCGCTTTGAGCCGCAGATTGATGTCTTTTGAAACCAGCGTGACCGGCGGTCGGCCCGGGTCATGTTGCAATGCCAGGGCCGTGGCCAGGATTGAGTTGTCGGCAGAGGCTCCAGGCAGGTTGGCGGGAAGCGCATGCGCCAGTTCTTCAGTTTGGAAGAAGAGCCTTCCGCTGCGTGGAGCGAGAGCTTGGTTCAATCCCTTCCGAGCCGTCCCGAGCGGGAGGCCGGCGCGAATGGCGTTCTCGGCAGCGCCTGCAAGAATTTCGTCAAGGAAACGGCTGACTTGGCGTACGTTGCGCGCCACTTCCGAGAGCCCCTTCTTTGCCCGGTCGAGCTCTTCGAGCACGATCATGGGGATGTAGATATCGTGTTCCTGGAAGCGGAAAATCGCGCTTGGATCGTGCATGAGCACATTGGTGTCGAGTATAAACAAGCGTTTTCCGTATTCAGTCGACGTCATTCAGAGAGTCTCCAATGCCTCGAGGACAGCGGTGACGTGCCCGGGCACTTTGACTTTCCGCCATTCGTTTCGAAGGATGCCCTCCTTGTCTATCAAGAAGGTGCTGCGTTCTATGCCGCGAACCTGTTTTCCATACATGTTTTTGAGCTTGATCACCTCATAAAGGTTGCAAAGGGACTCGTCTTCATCGGAGATCAGGTCGAAAGGCAGTGCCAGTTTTTCCTTGAAGCGCAGATGGGATTTCAGGCTGTCGCGTGAAGCGCCTAGAACAACAGTGCCGGCCGTTTTGAATTCGGGGTAATGATCACGAAAATCAATGGCTTCGTTGGTGCAGCCGGGCGTATTGTCTTTGGGATAGAAATACAACACCACCGTTTGGCCTCGAAGCTTGGACAAGGTGATGTCTCCTCCGGTGGAAGGACGGGTGAAGTCGGGGGCAGGCTTGCCGATTTCCAGCATGTGCGTCTCCTAGAAAATGGTGGTGGATTTCTAATGTGTGACTGGTTCCATGATGCCATCAAGGTTCAGGTCGTCGCAAAGATCGAGAAATTCGTCTCGTAAGCTGGCTAGATGCGCCTGGGCCGGTATTTCCACGGTCATGTGAAGGCTAAACATGGGTGAGCCTGTATGGGGTGCTGTATAGGTACTCGTGATCATGGTGTGTATGTTCACACCCCGAGCGGCGAAGAAATGCGCCAGTTCATGCACGATGCCTGGCTGATCGAGAGTGATCACGTCAATGTCATAAGGCACTGAGTCTCTGCCGGGTGCGCGCCGTTCGGCGCGGCGGGTACTGATCACGAGATCAGTATTCTGACTCAGTCTAAATAGCGCTTTTTCCAGCTTGGTTGTCGTATTCCAATTGCCGCTGGCGAGCAGAATCATTGCGAAAGTGTCGCCGAGAACACTCATTCTGCTGTCTTCGAGATTGCAGCCCTCCTCATGGATTACATCGGTGATTTCCTCTATCACACCCGTGTGGTCCTCGCCAAGAATAGAAATGACGAGATGAGCGTGTTTGTTGGGCTTGGAAGTGGAGGCGGTCATCAGAACAAGATTATCAGGTTGGCCAATGAGGTGGAATAGGGTCTGCCTTGCACGCGTCTTGTCATGCCTGTCGCCTGAAAGTACTATGACGCATCTGTTTCTATACAGGGAAAGATGATGTTTCACGGCAGCATGGTGGCAATGGTGACGCCGATGCGCGGCAATGGCGAAATTGATGAGGCGGCTTTGGCGCGCCTTATCGAGTTTCATGTGGAAAACGGAACCGATGCCATCGTCGCCGTAGGCACCACGGGTGAATCGGCGACGCTTGATTTCGACGAGCATTGCAGTATCGTTCGTCGTTTCGTTGAGTTGGTCAAAGGGCGCGTGCCAGTAATCGCCGGCACGGGCGCCAATGCCACGGCTGAGGCCATTCGCCTGACCGAGTGCGCCATGAATGCCGGCGCAGAGGCCTGTTTGCTGGTAACTCCATATTATAACAAGCCCACTCAGGAGGGTCTCTACCAGCATTTCAAGGCCATTGCCGAGGCAGTGCCGATTCCGCAGATACTCTATAACGTCCCGGGACGTACCGCTGTCGACTTGCATCCAGAGACCACCGCACGCCTGGCCGACATTTCGAATATCATCGGCATCAAGGAAGCCTATGGAACAGTTGAGCGTATCCGCGACCTTCTTCAGCGCTGTGGCGACCGTATCGATATCTACACGGGAGATGACGCTACCGCGATGGAATCCATCCTGGCAGGCGCAAAAGGAGTGATTTCGGTGACCGCAAATGTGGCACCCGCAGCGATGCATGCGCTTTGCGAAGCCGCCTCGTCAGGGAGGCGCGAGGAAGCCGAGGCAATCAATGCGAGGCTTGACGGCCTGCACCACGCCTTGTTCATCGAATCCAATCCGATTCCCGTCAAGTGGGCATTGAATCAACTGGGCCTGATCGAATCAGGCATCCGTCTCCCATTGACTCCCTTGTCGCCTTCTCACCATGAAACTGTACGCGCGGCTTTACGCCGGGCCGGCATCCCTCTGAATGGAGATACCCATGCATAATTCCTGGCGCCAGCTGCTTTTTGTTGGAGCGATCATGAGCCTCGGTGGTTGCTCACTTTTCGGGGGAGGCGGTAATTATCAGCAAAGCACCTCTGCACAGGCGTTGCAAATGCCGCCCCAATTGTCGCCTCCTAAGACTGAGAGCACCTATGCTATTCCTCCAGCTTCGGGATTGGGCGCTCCGTCCTCGCAGATGAGCAGCGCTAACGGCGCGCTGTCCACACAAGCGGGTCAGGCCGGTGTCCTGCCCAAGGTGGCCGGCATGAAGCTCGAGCAGGCCGGCCCCTTTCATTGGTTACGCGTGGATGCGCCTCCAGGCGTGGTTTGGCCAAAGATCAAAGCCTATTTTCAGGCGCATGGTTATTCCTTTGTCGAAGCCAATCCCCGCTCTGGTGTTTTGATCACGAATTGGAAAGAAAGCGCTCATGGCCTTCCCAAAGGATTTCTGGGGATGTTGATTCGCAATATTGTTGCTTCCGGGGAACGCGAGCGTTATGTCGTGCGTCTGGTGGGCGCCCACGATGGCAAGGCGACGGATGTTTTTCTGAGCGAACAAGGGGCGATCAAGGCCAAAGATTCGCAGGGAGATCTGGTTTGGCAGTGGCAACCGCCCAATCCCGCCAAGGAGGCGACGACATTACAGGCATTGATGGTCTATATGGGTATGCCCAAGCAGGAAGCCAAAGCCATGCTGGCAGCCAGTCATGCGCCGATGGGTCAACTTTACACGCTAGCCGAGGAAGGCGGTACGCCGGTACTTAAAACCGAGCAGCCCTTCGCTATAGTCTGGCCTCAGGTGGGTTTGGGGCTGGATCGCGCAAATCTGGTTGTTGAAAAGCAGGATCGAGCCGAAGGGATCTATGCGGTGAAATATGTCGGTGAGAGTCAGAGCACTCCCTTGCAGCGCCTGTTCGGAGGCGGTTCGGTGCTGAATCATGGTGCCAGATTCGAGATCAAGGTCGTGTCGCAAGGTGGCGCTGTGCTTATATATGCGATGAATACCGAGGGCAAGCCTCTCCCGGCGAAAGGTGCGCGTGAGGTGCTCGAGCAGCTTCTTGGCAGCCTGCAATAAGTCGTGAGTCTGCGATACGCTTCGCTTGGGAGCGGCAGCCGCGGCAATGCTTGCGTCATCGAGGCCGGTAAGACAAGGATTCTGCTCGATTGCGGTTTTTCGGTATCCCAGATCGATAAGCGCTTGAGCCGTCTGGGGTTGACCGGCAGTGATCTGGACGCAATCGTGTTGACGCATGAGCACGCCGATCATGCGGCAGGTGTGGCCCGTCTTTCACGGCGTTACGGCTTACCGGTGTGGACGACTATCGGTACCTTTTCTGCCTGCAAGGATGCCGATTTTCATCGCACCGAAATTTTCCATGCCCATGAAGCATTCGGGATCGGGGATCTCCACTTGCATCCTTTCCCTGTGCCTCATGATGCGCGCGAACCGGCCCAATTCATATTTGGCGATGGCGCGAAAAGCCTGGCACAGCTTACTGATGTGGGCAACATCACGCCTCACATAGAGCGTATGTTGAGTCGTCTTGATGCGCTGGTGCTCGAATGCAATTACGAATCCGAAATGCTGCGGTCGGGGCCTTATCCGCCTGCCTTGCAGGCCCGCGTAGGAGGGCCCTTCGGTCACCTCGGAAACGATCAGGCGGCGGCCTTGCTCGAGTCATTGGATACTTCCAGGCTCCAGTGGCTAATGGGCGCCCATCTGAGTGAAAAAAACAACACGCCTGCCCATGCGCGGGCAGCCCTGGCCAAGGGACTGCGGTGCGATGAGGATGAGATTATTCTGGCGGCCCAGGATGGCGAGACAAGCTGGTATGGCGTCTAGGTCGAACATTTACCTCCGCCAGCCGATGAAGTCTTGTAACATGACCATTTACACAGGGCCCTGTCATACTAAATTCGTAAGCCGTTGAAAAGTGGAGCGGGTGTCTTCTCGAAAACGTCGGCGGCAAGGAGGCCGCCGTCGAGCCTACAGGGAGGTGTTCACGGCGTTTTTCCGGGCAGACGCCTGCTCCGCTACGCTACGGTTAGATGACGTGGTCCAGACGATTTACGGCAGAACCATTTCTGTGTTGGCAAAAAGCGGATTGTAACCGCCAAAGCTACCCATCGGTCGGCAAGGCGCCTACGAAGTTGGCTACCAGACAGGAATGCGGTGTTTATTCGGTGGCGCGAGATCTCGCGCCGCGCAGCCGCTTGAATTCCGTGTTATTGCAGTGAGGGCACGGCGGTATGCGTGCTATGCGGTCGAAGTGGAGTTCTTCTCCGCAGAATGTGCATGCCAGAACGCCGGGTGCGGTGACTTCGCCGGTATGCAGGAGGGTGGGGCGCCAATGGTGTTCGGCCAGATCCATCAGCTCCACGTCGGTTTTGTCAGCCACCGAGAACAACAGATCACGTATCGCGGCTTCGATCAGGGTGGTGTCCATGAGTAGCCAGTCCCGCAAATCTTTTTTTTCTTTGTCTTGGTGCAAATGATCGCCCAAATCCTGTAGATCGCGAAGAAGGTAACCGGCTATCTTGTCGGCTTCGTCTGGGGTGATTCCCTTGCTCCGTACGGTGTCTTCGCGGGCCAGATCAATGGCTTTTTCCAGCGGGGCGCCCTCGCCGGTCATGTGCTCGTACATGCGCTCCAGCATGTGCTGGTAGGCTTCTTCCATTTTCGTGGATTCTTGCTCATTATCCATAATGACTTCCTTTGCATCGAATGACTACAGTTTAGCGGTTTTACCGTGGCGCAGGGAGACTCGGAAACAGATTTTGCAGCGGCCTGGAGCAGACGAAGAGGAGTTGGCACGGTAAACTATTTTTGCATATCCATGAGAGGAGGTTCGGAATGCTTGTTTCGACACGGATAATAGGGTCATTGGCTGTTGCCTTACCCCTGGTGTTGCTGGGCGGGTGTGCCACGGAGAATTTTAATGCGCAGACCTATCAAACGGGATTGGCCGCGCAACGCGTGGAGATAGGCCGTGTCGTCGCTATCCGGCAGGTGGCCTTGCAGCCCAATAATGCTGGCGGCGCGATAGGCACGGTGGCGGGAGGATTGATTGGATCACAACTTGGAGGTGATTCCGATTCCACCGTCATTCACGGCCTGGGTTTGCTGGGTGGCGCGGTGCTCGGCGGCATGCTCGGTCAGTCCATAGGCAACCGTGTGACCGGTGGGGTCGGGGAGTTGATTACCGTGCGCTTGCGCAGCGGGAGGCTGATCGCCGTCACGGAAACAGGTGCACAGGGAGTTTATGTGGGAGAACGGGTAGAGGTGTTGTTTTCACCCGATGGCAATGTGCGAGTCCTTCCCTATTGAATGCCGACGGCGGCAATATCTATCTTTTTAGAAGCGAAGAGTAACTATGCAGGAACAATATGATCCGGGCTCCGTGGAGGCGGCCGCCCAGCGCTGGTGGGATGAAAATCGCAGTTTCGAAGTGCAGGAGGTGTCAGGGCAGGAAAAATTCTATTGCCTGTCGATGTTTCCTTATCCATCGGGGCGATTGCATATGGGGCATGTGCGCAATTACACTCTCAGCGACGTCATAGCCCGCTATCAACGCATGCTAGGCAAAAACGTGCTTCAGCCGATGGGCTGGGACGCGTTTGGCCTGCCGGCGGAGAATGCGGCCTTGAGCAATCATGAGCCGCCTGCGGCATGGACTTACGCCAATATCGCCTATATGCGCGAGCAGCTCAAATCCTTGGGTTTCGCTATCGACTGGTCGCGCGAACTGGCCACATGCAAGCCCGACTATTACCGCTGGAATCAATGGTTTTTCCTGCGTCTTCTGGAACGTGGCATCGTTTATAAAAAAACCGGCGTCGTGAATTGGGATCCGGTGGATCAGACTGTCCTGGCCAATGAGCAGGTCATAGAAGGTCGTGGCTGGCGCACCGGAGCGCTGGTGGAAAAGCGGGAAATCCCCATGTATTACGTGGCAATTACCCGCTACGCCCAGGAATTGCTGGATGGCCTGGACGATTTGCCCGAGTGGCCCGAGCAGGTGCGTACCATGCAGCGCAATTGGATCGGCCGCAGTGAGGGCGTGCGCGTGGGTTTTCCTCATCAGATCGACGGTGGTGGCGTGCTGTGGGTGTTCACTACCCGGGCCGACACCCTCATGGGCGCGAGCTACGTCGCCATCGCCCCGGAACACCCGCTGGCCCTGCATGCAGCAAAACACAATCCCCGCTTGGCCGCGTTCTTGGAGGAATGCCGCCATGTCGGCACCTCCGAGGCTGAACTTGCAGCGCAGGAGAAAAAAGGCATGGCCACGGGCTTTTCGGTGCAACATCCGCTCAGCAAAGAAGAATTGCCTCTTTGGGTTGCCAACTATGTGCTCATGAGCTATGGCGAAGGCGCGGTGATGGCCGTGCCTGCTCACGATGAGCGTGATTTCGAGTTCGCACACAAATATGGCCTTCAGATCCGGCCCGTGATCCGCACTTCGGCAGGTGACGAGACGCCGGCACCTTGGCAGGCCGCATACGCCGAACATGGCGTATGCATCAATTCAGGCAAATACGATGGCCTCGAATTCGAGGCGGCGGTCGAGGCAGTGGCGGCCGATCTGCAAGCGCGGAAATTGGGCGAGAAAAAAGTCACTTGGCGATTGCGTGATTGGGGAATATCACGCCAACGTTATTGGGGTACGCCGATTCCCATCGTCCACTGTGCTCAGTGTGGCGATGTGCCCGTACCCGACGAGCAACTGCCGGTGATGCTGCCCGAGGATCTGGTGCCGGACGGCTCGGGAAACCCCTTGGCCAAACATGAAGCCTTCGTCAACTGCCATTGCCCTTCTTGTGGGGGGGCTGCGCGGCGGGAAACCGACACGATGGATACCTTTGTCGATTCTTCGTGGTACTTCTTTCGTTACACCTGTCCGGATGCGCCTGCCATGGTTGATGAGCGTGCCGATTACTGGATGCCCGTCGATCAGTATGTCGGTGGCATCGAGCATGCGATTCTGCATCTGTTGTATTCCCGATTCTGGACCAAGGCCATGCGCGATCTCGGCTTGACGCGAGAGAGTGAGCCGTTCAAGCGTTTGCTGACCCAAGGGATGGTGGTAGCCCCAACCTTCTATCGCGAAAGTGAGGGAGGCCGCCGCCAATGGTTCAATCCATCCGAGGTGCAGGTGAGTCATGATGAGAAAGGCCGGCCCGTGGCCGCCGTCCTCAAGGCCGATGGTTTGCCGGTGGAAATGGGGGGTATCGAGAAGATGTCGAAATCCAAGAACAACGGCGTTGACCCTCAGGCCTTGATCGAACGTTTCGGCGCCGATACAGCTCGCGTATTCACCCTCTTTGCGGCGCCTCCCGAGCAATCCTTGGAATGGCACGAAGCGGGTGTCGAAGGAGCGCATCGTTTTCTAAAGCGCTTATGGAATTTCGCTGTCGAGCAAAGTTTCGCGGAATCTGCGGAAACGATACCGGAGTCGATGCGGCCAGTGCGCCAGGAACTGCATGAGATCTTGCGCCAGGCGCTCGTTGATTTCGAAAAATATCAGTTCAATACCGTGGTCTCGGCTTGCATGAAAATGCTCAATATTCTCAGTCGGCTGGAGGCCGTGCCAGAAACCGCGGGCGTGCGCCGCGAGGGTCTGTCGATTCTGCTGCGTTTGCTATCGCCCATTGCGCCTCATATCAGCCATCATCTGTGGCGCGTACTTGGTTTTGGGGACGATATCCTCGATGCTCCATGGCCGCAAGTGGATGCAAGCGCTCTGCAAAAGGATGTGCTGAAGCTGGTGGTCCAGGTCAACGGGAAACTTCGTGGCCACATCGGGGTTCCGACCCACGCGGATCGGGAAACGATAGAAAAAACGGCGCTTGCCGAACCCAACGTGGCGCGTTTCACCGAAGGCCGCACAGTACGCAAAGTCATCGTCGTACCGGGCCGTTTGGTTAATGTGGTCGTCGCATGAGCTGGGGTGGGGCGGTTCGGTATGGTATGCGTCTGCTGGCGCTGGCTGGCCTTGGCGTGACTCTGGCCGCCTGCGGTTTTCATTTGCGCGGACGCGTGGCGTTGCCGCCGGCAATGGATCGAACTTACATCCTCGGCGCTAACGATACTCTGAACAATGCCTTGCGCCTGGACTTGCTGGCCTCGGGCGTGCGCGTTGTGACGCAGAAGAAAAATGCCAGCGCTGTCTTGAAAATAGAAAACTACGGTTGCCAACAAAGTGTCCTAAGCCTCACCCCGGCGGGGCAGGTTTCCGGCTATCTCATGGTGTGTTCCCTGGGTTTTTCTGCAAAGGGGACACACGGAAAGTGGGCCCTTCCGCTCACACACCTGTCGGTGCGGCGCAATTACACCTACAGCGTGTCCCAGGTGCTCTCCAAGCATGATGAGGTTCAACGTTTGCAGGCCGATATGGACAGGGAACTGGCCAGCCTGATCATGTTGCGATTGCAGGCAGCGGCCCAGCGTTTGCCGGCGCCCCGACCCTGATGGAACGAAGAGAAGCGTTTGCGGCGTTTCAGCGTCCCTTTTGTCGGGCGTTTTGCTGATGCCGATACGACTGGCGCAACTCGAAGCTCAGCTGCGATCAGGCCTGAAGCCGGCTTACCTGATCAGCGGCGACGAGCCACAACAAGTGGAAGAAGCGGCTGAGCTCGTGCGCCGCGCTGCGCGTGACCAGGGTCATGAGGAGCGTGTGGTGCTTGCCCTGGAAGCCGGCTTCGATTGGAGCCGGCTGGCTGAGGAGGCACGTGCGAGATCTCTGTTTGCGCAAAAACGCCTGCTCGAGTTGCGCCTGGGAGCAGGCAAGCCGGGGCGAACGGGGGGGGCGGCGTTGCTGGACTATTTGCTCCGCCCGCCCGACGAGACCGTTTTGCTCATTCAATCGGCGCGCCTGGATCGTGCCGCCGCCAACAGCCGCTGGGTCAAGGCGTTGGAAAAAAAAGGCGTATGGGTAGCGGTCTGGCCGCTGCTGCCGAGCGAGACCCACCAGTGGGTGAGGCAACGTCTCAAAGCCCGGGGCTTGCATCCCGATGAGGCCGCTCTGGAATTGTTATGCGAGCGCGTGGAAGGCAATCTTCTGGCAGCGGCACAGGAAGTCGAACGCCTGGCCTTGCTGTTGCCTTCGGGACCATTGAGCGTGGAAGCCGTTCAGGAGGCCGTAGGAGGCAGCGCCCGTTTCGACGTGAGCGCGCTGGGCGAGGCCGTGCTGGCAGGCGACGCGTTGCGCGCTTCGCGCATCCTCGATGGCTTGCGCAAAGAAGGGGTTGAGCCGGCGCTGGCAGCGTGGGCGCTGGCCCGTGAGGCGCGCTTTCTGGCACGATGGACGGCCGGGCACTCTGGGAGCGATCTGTGGCGCGGCGTCTTTCCCAGAAGACGCGAACTCTTGCAAAGGGCGGCTGCGCGGTGGCCCCGTAAACGATCCCTTGGCCTGATTCGTCTCGCTGCGCGTCTGGATCGAGTGGTCAAGGGGCAAGAGAAAGGCGGCGATCCCTGGGATGAATTGCTACAATTTGCATTATTCTTGAGCGGAAAGGCTCTCTTTCCACCTGCGGATGCCATTGGCATCGAAGAGACGGGAGTGATACGAAAACATGAGCGCAAGTGAACAATCGAGAGTGGATCTGACAGATTACATGGAGGAAATCGGCCGCGCCGCGCGTGCCGCCTCGCGGGAAATGGCGCGCGCCGATTCGGCGCACAAGAATCAGGCGCTTCTGGCCATCGCGGATGAGATCGAATCGTCCGTAGAGGCCCTCAAGGAAGCCAATCGGATCGATCTCGAAAATGGGCGCGCGGCTGGACTCGACGCGGCATTGCTCGATCGCCTGGAATTGACCGACGCCCGTATCACCGCGATGGCGTCGGGCGTGCGCGAAATTGCCGCCTTGCCGGATCCAGTGGGGCAGATTATCGATCTCAATTACAGACCCAGCGGCATTCAGGTAGGACGCATGCGCGTGCCCCTTGGCGTTATCGGCATTATTTATGAATCCCGTCCTAACGTGACGGCCGACGCCGCGGCTCTGTGCCTGAAATCAGGCAATGCCGCCATTTTGCGGGGTGGTTCCGAGGCGCTGCAATCGAATCGCGCCATCGCCCGCTGTCTGAGCGTGGGATTGAGCGCCGCTGCCCTGCCAGAGACGGCCATACAGGTCGTGGAAACGGCTGATCGCGCCGCCGTGGGCGCTTTGCTGAGAATGAAGGATTGGGTGGATGTCATTATTCCGCGCGGTGGCAAGGGCTTGATAGAACGCGTGGCCCAAGAATCCCTGATCCCCGTGATCAAGCATCTGGACGGTGTGTGCCATGTGTATATCGACGCCGCCGCCGATGCCCAAAAGGCCATTGACATCGCCGTGAATGCCAAAACCCAGCGCTATGGCACTTGCAACACCATGGAGACCTTGCTCGTGGACGTCTCACGGGCTGCGGAACTCTTGCCGCCGTTGGCGCGGGCGTATGCCGAAAAAGGCGTGGAGTTGCGCGGCTGTCCACGCACACGGGAGATCTTGCCGGAAGTGGCGGCGGCCACTGAGGAAGACTGGGTAACTGAATACCTCGGCCCCATTCTGGCGGTGCGGGTGGTGGATGATCTGGATGAGGCCATGGCGCACATCAATACCTACGGCTCGCATCATACCGACAGCATTGTGTCCGAGAACTACAGCCACGCACGCCGTTTCCTGCGCGAAGTCGATTCCAGTTCCGTCATGGTGAATGCCTCGACCCGCTTTGCCGATGGATTTGAATATGGTTTGGGTGCGGAAATCGGCATCTCCACGGACAAGCTGCATGCGCGCGGTCCAGTCGGTCTGGAAGGGCTTACCAGCCTCAAATATGTCGTATTGGGCGATGGCCAGATCCGGCAATAGGAGTGGGTGAGTCGCTTACGGATATGCTGTGCCCTGGCCGCCGCCGCATGATCGGCCTGCTGGGTGGCACCTTCGATCCAGTGCATCACGGACATTTGCGCCCCGCCCTTGAAATCCGCGATCGCCTGGGGCTGGATGAAGTGCGTTTTATCCCTTGTGGCCAGCCACCGCACCGCTCGCAGCCGCGTGAGCCGGCAAGGGTGCGCGCTCTGCTTGTGCAATTGGCAATACAAGGCGAGGCGGGTTTCATTATGGATGGGCGGGAACTGGAGCGCCAAGGGCCTTCCTATACCGTGGAGACCCTGGAATCTTTTCGCGCCGAACTGGGCGAGGAGGCGGGTTTGTGCTGGATCATGGGAGCCGACGCCTTTCAAGGCTTGCCGGAATGGCATCGCCCAAAAGACCTGCTGCGACTGGCGCATATCGTAGTCGCCCAGCGCCCGCAGGAAGCATCGCCACATCCAAACCCCGCTCTGGATCGCCTCATCCGGGGCCGCGTGTGTGATTCGCCCGACATGCTGGCGCAGGCGCCGGCAGGCCGCGTGACCTTTATAGAAGTTACCCGCCTGGCGATCTCTGCCACGGCGGTTCGCGCGCTTCTGGCCGCGGGTCGAAGTCCGCGTTTTTTGTTGCCCGATCGGGTGTGGGATGCGATCCGGCGGCAAGAGTTGTATGGCTGGCGCGAGAATATGAGAGGGAAAATTGAATGAATGAGAAGGAAATGCACAATCAGGTCGAACGGCTGCACGCTGTCGTGCTGGCGGCGCTGGATGATCTCAAGGCAGAGGATGTGCGCAGTCTGGATCTGCGCGGCAAGTCGCCGTTGATGGATATCATGATCATTGCTACCGGGCGCTCCGATCGGCATGTCAAGTCACTGGCGGGAAACGTTATTCGCAAGGCAAAGGAAGCAGGTTTCCGAGTGCGCAGCAGTGAAGGCGAGCGCGAGGCCGAGTGGGTGCTGGTCGATCTGGATGATATCGTCGTGCATGTGATGCTGCCGCGGATTCGTGATTTTTATAACCTGGAAAAACTCTGGGCCGCCGAGACGGAGTAGGCTGGCATGCTGGCATCCTATATAGGCGCGATCGATCAGGGAACGAGCAGCACACGCTTCATCGTCTTCGATAGACAGGGCGGTGTGGTTTCCAGCGCGCAAAAAGAACACCGGCAAATTTGTCCGCAACCGGGTTGGGTGGAACACGACGCCGAAGAAATTTTGCGCAACACCCTCGAAGTGGCGGCCATGGCCCTGGCGCGCGCCGGATTGAATGCACGCGATCTCGCTGCGGTGGGTATCGCCAACCAGCGTGAAACCACCTTGTTGTGGGAAAGAGACAGCGGCCGCCCGCTCCATGCGGCACTGGTGTGGATGGACACCCGCACCGAGCCGATGGTAGAGCAATGGGCGGCCGAAAGTGGGCGCGATCGGTTTCGCGAACAAACCGGGCTGCCTCTTTCCACCTATTTCTCTGCACTCAAGTTGCGCTGGTTGATCGATCAGCTGCCGAATGCCAGGCAGCGGGCCGAACAAGGTGACATCCTGTTCGGCACTATGGACAGCTGGCTGGCATGGAATCTTACGGGCGGGACGGCTGTCGGGCTTCACGTAAGCGATGTGAGCAATGCCAGCCGCACCCAGTTGATGAATATTCATAACTGCGAGTGGGATGCGGATCTGCTTCGGGTTTTTGGGATCCCCGCGGCATGCCTGCCGCGCATCGTGTCTTCATCTGCGGTGTTGGGCGAGATTACGCTTGAGCCGCTCGCCGGAGTGCCCTTGGCAGGGCTTTTGGGTGATCAGCAGGCGGCTCTGGTAGGGCAGGCCTGTTTTGAGGCCGGAGAAGCCAAGAACACCTATGGCACAGGCGCGTTTTTTTTGCTCAATACCGGTACCGAGGCGGTGGTTTCGCGTGCCGGTTTGTTGACCACGGTGGCTTACAGATTCGGTGAGGAGGCGCCGCGTTACGCGCTTGAAGGCGCGATTGCGATCACCGGCGCTGCAGTACAGTGGTTGCGCGACAATCTTGGCCTGATCAGGCGGGCAGCCGACATCGAGACGCTGGCCGCCGAAGTCGAGGATAACGGTGATGTCTATTTCGTGCCGGCCTTTTCCGGCCTGTACGCGCCTTACTGGCGGGACGATGCCCGCGGCCTCATCGCGGGATTGACGCGCTTTTCCAATCGCTCTCATCTGGCGCGGGCCGTACTGGAAGCGGTGGCCTATCAGGTGCGCGATGTGGCAGAGGCCATGCGGGTCGACAGCGGCCTCGACTTGCGTCATCTCAAGGCCGATGGTGGCATGGCGGCCAATGGCTTGCTGATGCAGTTTCAGGCCGATATGCTGGATCGCCCTGTGATCCGCCCCCGGCTGCTCGAAACCACGGCGCTGGGGGCCGCCTATGCGGCGGGTCTTGGAGTGGGGTTGTGGGCTGATACCCAAATGCTTCGCGACCATTGGATCGCGGAACATGTCTGGGAACCCGCTTTGGGCGCGGAACGCCGCGAGCGCTATTATGCGCGCTGGAAGCAGGCGGTGAATCGCGCTTTCGGTTGGATATAAGACGCGGGTATGCGTATTCATCTGATCGCCATCGGCCAGCGCATGCCCGCCTGGGTTCGGGACGGCTATGCCGAATATGCCACGCGCCTGCCACCGGAGGCAGAGTTGCGTTTGATTGAAATCCCGGCCGAGAAGCGCACTCGCAAAGCGAACCTCTCCCGCATCGCTGAAAGCGAAGCCGAGCGTTTGCGAATGGCGACGCCTGCCAAGGCGCGCGTCATTGCTCTGGATGGGCGAGGCCGTCTGCTGGATACGCCCGCCCTCGCCGGGCGGGTGGCGCAATGGATGCAAGATGGCCGTGATGTGGCTCTATGGGTGGGAGGACCAGAAGGTCTGACGGACCGCGCCCGCAAGGAGGCCGAATTTCTGTGGTCGCTATCGCCTTTGACCTTCCCTCATCCTCTGGTGCGGGTCATAGTGGCCGAGCAGCTTTATCGCGCTTTCAGTATCATGCGCAATCACCCTTATCACCGGGACTAGGGTGCTTTCCCCACCCATGGAGCGGCTGATTGGAGCTCTATGGCGGGGAAAGTACAAAAACATATCCTGAACGCATCGACCTCCAACGGCCTTGAATCCATGAGTTGGCAAGCAGATATAGTATTGGCCTCCGCTTCTCCCCGAAGACGCGAGTTGCTGGCGCAACTCGGCATTGCTTGCCGGATTCGCCCCGTTGATGTCGATGAATCTTGGCGGCAGAAAGAGACAGCTCCAAGTTATGTCTCCCGCCTGGCCCGTGACAAAGCCGTGGCCGCGTGGAGCAGATTGCCGGCAAATGAACATTTGCCCGTTCTCGGCGCCGATACCTGCGTGACTTTGGACGGGCGGATTTACGGCAAACCCGCCGATGAGGAGGAGGCCAGAGACATGCTCGCAGAGCTGAGCGGCTGCACTCATGAGGTGCTGACCGCGGTGTGCCTTGTCAGCGACAACATGGAAGAAACCATCGTATCCCGCTCTTTTGTTACCCTGCGCACGCTTAATACAGCGGAAATTACGGCTTATACAGCCACGGGGGAGCCGCTGGACAAGGCCGGCGCTTATGCAATTCAGGGCATGGGCGCGGTTTTTGTGGCCCACCTCGATGGCAGTTATTCGGGGGTGATGGGGTTGCCGTTGTACGAAACCGCCGCCCTGTTGGGCGCAGCGGGTATTGCCGTCCCACCGTCATTGGAGCACACATGAGCGCCGAATTGCTGATTAACATCACGCCCCAGGAAACACGCATCGCTCTAGTGGAAAACGGCGTGTTGCAGGAAGTTTTCATCGAACGCGCCAGGCGTTTGGGGCTGGTGGGTAATATCTATCAGGGTCAGGTTTGCCGCGTGCTTCCCGGCATGGAGGCGGCCTTCGTGGATATCGGCATGGACCGCTCGGCATTTTTGCACGCTTCGGACTTGAGGCGTCTGCATCAGGAAGACTCGGTCATGGGTGAGGCTTCGGCGCCAACACCGATATCCGCGCTGCTTCACGAGGGCCAGCATTTGCTGGTGCAGGTGGTCAAGGATCCGCTGGGCACCAAGGGCGCTCGCCTGACAACCCATCTGTCGGTGCCATCGCGGTATCTGGTGCTGATTCCCGGTGGGGATGGCGTGGGCGTGTCAACTCGCATAGAAGATGAAAACGAACGCGAACGCTTGCGGAATCTGATGGAGGAGTTGGCCGCGACGTGTGAGGAGCGACATGGGTTCATCGTGCGCACAGCGGCTGAAGGCGCCTCTGCCGAAGCGCTGCGACACGATCTTCAATATCTGAGCAGATTGTGGAAAGCGATTCGCAAGCGTTCGCCGTCGGCCAAAGCCGGCGCGCGAGTGTATGCGGATCTGCCTTTGATGTTGCGGGTGCTCAGGGACATGGCCTGTGATGAGGTGGACAAGATCCGCGTGGATTCGCGGGAAAACCTTGCCGTCATCCGCGACTTCGCTGAACATTATGTCCCTGAGTTGCTAGACAAAATCGAGCATTACAGTGGTGAGCGCCCGATTTTCGATCTGTACGGTGTGGAGGACGAGATCCAAAAGGCGCTGGAACGCAAGGTGCAGCTCAAATCCGGTGGGCATGTGGTATTCGACCAGACGGAAGCCATGACCACGGTAGATGTGAATACCGGCACTTTTGTCGGCCACAGGAACCTCGATGAAACCATCCTCAAAACCAATCTCGAAGCGGCGCAAGCCATTGCCCGCCAGCTGAAATTGCGTAATCTGGGCGGCATCATCATTATCGACTTCATCGATATGCGTGATCCGGAACATCGCCGTCAGGTGATGCGGGCGCTGAACAGAGCCTTGGAACGTGATCATGCTCGCACCCAGGTGCTGGAAGTGTCGAGCCTTGGCCTCGTGGAAATGACCCGCAAGCGCACGCGCGAAAGCCTGGAGCATGTGTTGTGCGAGCCGTGCCCGGTCTGCGCCGGTCGGGGTTCATTGAAGACGGCGGAAACCGTATGTTTCGAACTTTTTCGGGAGATTTTGCGTGAGACGCGCCAATTCGAGGCGCGGGAAGTGTTGGTGCTGGCTTCGCAGGCCGTGATTGACAGGCTGTTGGATGAGGAGTCGGCCAGTCTTGCCGAGTTGCAGGAATTCATCCAGACGCCCATACGCTTGCAGGTGGAAACCTTGTACACTCAGGAACAATTCGATGTCGTGCCTTTGTAGGCGCGGTCTCCCTCTGAGCCAATGAATCGCGAATCACTACGACGATTGATAGTATGGCTGCTGGGCAAGCTGATCTTGCTCGGCGCTGGAATCATCATTTTCGCCGCGTTGCTCACCGGCGTTATGCGCTTGCTGTTGCCGAAGGTTCCGCACTACCGGACTGCTATTGAAACCGTGGTCAGCAAGGCAGTCGGCTATCCACTCAAAATCGGCTCGATCACCGTCGGATGGGGTGGTTTATCGCCATTCATTCAGCTCGATAACGTGCGTCTTTTGCGAACGCCCAACGGTCCGGCCGTGTTGAGTCTGAAGCAGATCAGCGCCAGTCTCGATCCACTGGCTTCCGTGCGTGAATTGCGACCCGTGGTCGGGCGCATCGTGGTCGAAGGATTGACGGTGAAATTTATTCGCCAAGCCGATGGCCGCGTTACCTTGAGTGGCCTGCCTTTGGTGGCCAAGGCCGGGGAAGGGAGTGGCAAGGGCGTGGCTCAGGCATTCTATTGGCTCGACGGTGCGCACTTCGTGCTCAGCGATTCCACCTTGATTTTCGTTAATGAGGCCACAGGCACACGCTATCGTCTGAGTCCTGTGACCCTTGGCGCACGGATAGGCGCCAAGGGCGCCCTGCGAGTGGCTGGGGCGGTTCAATTGCCTTTCAGCCAAACCAGTCGCTTCCAGTTCGCCGCCGACTTGCAAGATTTGGCGCCTGATGGTGGCCGGCATTGGAAAGGGCTTATCTATACACAATTGAATGCGGCGCCGTTGGGGCTGCCGCTGTTGCGCGTCTTCATCCATCAATGGCCCGGAGTGAAGGGCGTGTTGAGCGCCAAAACCTGGTCGTATTGGAGGGACGGTCGCCCGGAACGGACCGTGGGTCATTTCGATCTGCGCCATTTCGCCTTGACGGGATTCAAGGCCAGCAACGATTCGTCTTTGCAATCGAATGCCATCACTCACATGAATGGCAACTTCCGGTTCCTTGTCCGCCCCGACGGTTGGGAACTGGACGCTGCCGATGTGGTGGCTGGCAATAAACTGCAGAGCTGGCCGAGCACGGCTTTCAGTGTGGCCACCCAGGATCGTCCGGGACGGCGGATCTATGGTTGGGCGCAATATCTCATTCTCCAGAATCTGCTGCCTTTGCTCACGGCCCTGCCTGTAGTGCCCGAGGCTGCGCAGGCGAAGATCATCGCCGCCATGCCACGTGGCATCATATCCAATGCCCGCTTCGATCTGAGTTTGCCGAACAAGGGACTGCCTGAAGTAACGGCGGCGGCCGAGTTCACCGGGATCGGCATGCGAGCGGTGGGCCGGATTCCTGGCGTCGAAGGTTTGAGCGGCAGCGTTTCCATCACTCCCCGCGGCGGAGCGGCTGTCATCCACAGCCCAGCGTTCGTATTCGACGCCCCCGAGTATTTCCGGCGCCCACCCCCGCCCGCCGCTCTCAACGCCGATATCACCTGGGCGCAAAAAGCCGATGAAATCCAGTTTCAGGCGCCGACATTCAGCCTCAACAATGCCGATCTTGGCGTCACAGGCCGCTTCGGTCTGTTGCTGCCCTTCACAGGCGGCGCGCCGAATCTCGATCTTGTGGCCGATATCGATCATGGGCGTGTCGTGGCGGTGCCCCGATACATGCCCACTCGCCTGCTCGGCAGGCATCTGGTGCACTGGCTGAATACATCTCTGGTGGCTGGCAAGATCACTCACGCCAGCGTCCTATTGCAGGGTGATCCGCGGCGTTTTCCTTTCCGCAAAGGTGGAGGCGCGTTCAAGGCCGAGGCGGATATCAGCGGTGGAGCAATCGATTATCTCAAGCGCTGGCCTCCGTTGACGGATGTGACTGCGCACATGAGTTTCGATAACGCTACTTTGAAAGGCGCGGCCAGCAGCGGTCAGATTCTGGCGACGCAGATCCAGTCGGCGAGCGTGGTCATTCCGAACATCATGCATCCAGTGATCGATATCCATGGCAAAGCACTCGGCCCCCTGGCCGATGTGCCCCGGTTTCTGACCTTTACTCCCGTCGGCGTGGGGCATGAGAAGTTGTTCCAAAGCATGCAGGCCAAGGGCCAGGAAGAGGCCGTCATCCATCTGAAGTTGCCCCTGGATCACGGGCCCCTGGATCACATGAAGCTTTCAGGGCAAACCCGAATTATAAACGGCGGTTTTTCCATGCCGGTTCAGGATGTGGCACTTGACAGAATCAATGGGGTTTTCGACTTCACTCTGCACAGCCTGAGCGCACAGGATGTCAAAGCCTTTTTCCGTGACCAGCCCGTGAGCATCAATGCGGCGACTGATTCCCGGCATGTGGCCACCTTGACTCTTGGTGGTTATTTTCCTGTTCGTGACATGCTGCCCGCCAAAAACACGCCACTGATGAATCTGATGCAAGGCGGGAGCTACGTGACCGCCACCTTGAGCCTGCCTATGACGCAGGCGAGTATGGATCGCTATGGCATCGGACTTGATATTAGTTCGAATCTTCGCGGCTTGACCATCGACATGCCCGCCCCGTTTGGCAAACAGGCCGCCACGGCGCGGCCCTTGCAATTGAGTTTTTCTTTGAATAGACAGGGTCCCATTGCATTTCGCTATGGCAGTGGTTTGCGGGCGCTATTGCAAATCGCTGGCAGCGGAGCCTGTCATTATTTGGCGTCGGCGGATATTCGTTATGATGCCGGCGCTCCCCGATTGAATGGGCGGGGAATATCCGTCGAGGCCAATTTGCCGACACTCGATGTCGACTCATGGCTCAAGTTGAGCCATGATTTTTCCGCTGCCTCTTTCAAGACGTCTTCACCGAATTGCCCAGGCGGAATGGGAGGCGTTCTGAGACGTTTGCAAAGCGTGCGTCTCAAGACCTCGAAGCTCGTGGCGTTCGGCACGCCTTTGGGCGCGGTTTCCTTGCAGGCACAACGCCAGCGTATGGATTGGCAGGCACAAATAGATTCCACTCCACTACAGGGTCAAGTCAGCGTGCCGTTGGATCTGCAAGCGGGCAGGCCGATACGCTTCGATTTCAAACGGCTGCACATAGAGACCGCCTGGCTGTCGGGGACGGGGCCATCAGTGAAAAACCTGCCGGCTTCATTCGATCCAGCGTCAATTCCGCCGATCACGGGCCACATCGCGCAGTTCGATATCGCGGGTCGCCAGCTGGAAAACATTAACTTGGCCACGGCACCCATGCCTGACGGCTTGAAACTGCATACCCTGCAGATCGCACAGCCCCATCTGGATGTCAATGTGAGCGGCCAATGGCTGCAGACCGGAAGTGGCGCAAAGACGTCTTTGCAGGCGTTGATTAAAACGGATGACGCAGGTGCGGCTTTGTCTCTGTTTAAGGTGGATGAGGCAATGGCCGGAGGCAGTGGCCAAATCTCAGCCAAACTTTCATGGAGCGGCGCTCCCTATGCCTTTAACTGGAAAAGCCTTGGCGGCAACGCCGCCCTGTCGCTGAAAAACGGCCGCATCACCAAGGTGCGTATCGGCATACTCGGGCATTTGCTGGGTCTATTTAATCTAAACGCATTGCCCGCCCATTTAAGCCAGGGGTTCACAAGCGCATTCAAGACTGGGTTCCCCTATTCACAAATTTCCGGCAATGCCAATTTTGGACAAGGAAATATCTATCTCCAGAATGTCCAGGTGACCGGTTCGACCGCGCGCATTCAGGCCCATGGGAAGATCAATATGCTAAATCAGTCCCTGGATATCGACGTGAGCGCCATCCCGCAGATCAGCTCGACTGTGACCATTGCCGGCGCGATCGCAGGAGGGCCGGCTGTGGGCGCTGTGCTTTATTTGCTCGATAGGGTGCTTGGCGTCGGTAAGCAGATCAACAAGCTCGTCGCCGTGCGTTACCATGTGGGTGGATCATGGACTGATCCCAAGATCATGCCGGCAGGTGGATTGGCGGGCAAGGGTGTCACTCCGTCTCACCATAACACTCCGTTGTATTGATTGTGATTATTGTACCATTGGGGGAGGCAATGATTCGTTTGTTTAGCTGTGATTGTTATTGAGGGAGCTATGATGCAAGTGGCGGCGATACAGATGGCATCGGGCGCGAACCTGTCGGCCAATTTGTTGGAAGCCGAGCGGCTTATTGCTGAGGCGGCGGCCTCGGGAGCGGGGCTGGTGGTGCTTCCCGAGAATTTCGGTTTGATGTTGACGCCGGGCATAGGTGGCGTGGCTGCGGCAGAGCCGGAAGGCCAGGGAGTCATACAGGATTTCCTCGCCGAACAGGCACTGCGCCATCGGATCTGGCTGGTTGGTGGAACATTGCCATTGCGAACGTTGGAACCGTCTCGCGCCTATGCCGCCACGCTGGTTTATTCTCCCGCCGGCGAACGCGTGGCGCGTTATGACAAGATGCATTTGTTCGATGCGGAACTCGAAACTGGTCGCGAACGTTATCACGAGTCGACCGATATAAAAGCGGGATCGCGGGTGGTTTGTGTCGATACGGGCGCATGCTGTATCGGCCTCGCTATCGGATACGATCTGCGTTTTCCGGAGTTGTTCCGCGCCATGCTCGATCGAGGTGTGCAGGTTATTGTGATCCCGGCCATGTTCACCGTTCCCACCGGACGGGCCCATTGGGAGACCCTGTTGCGAGCAAGGGCGATAGAAAATTTGAGTTTTGTCGTTGCCGCCGCTCAGGGCGGCTACCATATCAATGGCCGTGAAACCTATGGGCACAGCATGATTATCGATCCATGGGGTACGATCATAAGCTGGCGGGAACGTGGAAACGGCGTGATCACGGCCAAGATCGATCTCGATCGCCAAAGCATGTTGCGTCGATCTTTTCCCAGCATTGATCACCGCCGCCTGAAATGTGCGGCACCGATGGAGGATGTATGAGTGAAAACGTTTTGGATCTCGCCCGGGAACATCTGCTGCGTCCCACAGGCCTGGGCGAGAGTGAACTCGAGCGCGTGCTCTCAGGGCTTCTTGGAGGCGCGATCGATTATGGCGATCTTTATTTCGAGCTGAGTCGGCACGAGTCCTGGGCGCTGGAAGACGGCATCGTGCGCGAAGGAAGCTGGCATGTCGATCAGGGTGTGGGGGTGCGCGCCATCAGTGGCGACAAGACGGGCTTTGCGTACAGCGACGAGATCGTCCTGCCCGCTTTGTTAGACGCCGCTCATGCGGCCAGGGCGATTGCACGCCACGGAGAAAACGGGCGCATTCGTGCCTGGCAGGCATGCCAGGGGCACAACTTGTATGCGCCCGCTGATCCCAGCGCCGATTTGAGCGCGGACGAGAAAGTGAGCTTGTTGCAGCGGGTGGATGCCGAAGCCCGGCGGCTCGATACTCGCGTGAGCCAGGTCATGGTCAGCTTGGCGGCCAGCCACGATCTGGTGCTGGTGGCTGGCAGCGACGGCACCTTGGTCGCCGATGCCAGACCCTTGGTGCGCCTCAATGTAAACGTCATTGTTGAACAGGACGGGCGCCGCGAAAGCGGCTCCTTCGGAGGGGGAGGACGGACTTCTTATGGGTTTTTTCTCGAGGACGATCGTGCGCTTACGTATGCGCGGGAAGCCGTGCGCCAGGCATTGGTCAATCTCGAGGCGATTCCGGCGCCCGCTGGCAGCATGAATGTCGTCCTTGGGCCCGGCTGGCCTGGCGTGCTATTGCATGAGGCGATCGGGCATGGCCTTGAAGGCGATTTCAATCGCAAGGGCACCTCGGCCTTCAGCGGCAAGATCGGGCAACAGGTGGCTGCCCGGGGTGTCACGGTGGTAGACAATGGCACCCTGCCGCAACGGCGTGGCTCCTTGAATGTGGATGATGAAGGCATCCCAACCCAATGCACGACGCTGATCGAGGACGGGGTGCTGGTCGGCTATATGCAGGATCGCATGAATGCGCGCTTGATGAATATGCCGGCCACTGGTAACGGCCGGAGAGAGTCTTATGCCCATCTGCCTATGCCGCGGATGACAAATACCTATATGCTGGCAGGTGACCAGGCGCCGGAAGAAATCATCGCCTCGGTGGACAAGGGGCTTTATGCCGTGAATTTCGGCGGCGGCCAAGTAGACATCACCTCTGGAAAATTCGTTTTTTCGGCTTCGGAAGCCTATCTTATAGAAAACGGCAAGGTGACGCGGCCGGTAAAGGGCGCCACTTTGATCGGCAACGGCCCGGATGTTCTGACCCGGGTTTCGGCGGTTGGCAACGATCTGAAGCTGGACGAAGGCGTCGGCACATGCGGCAAGGACGGGCAGAGCGTTCCTGTCGGAGTGGGGCAGCCCACCCTGCGGATAGACGGTTTGACGGTGGGCGGAACTCAGGCCTGACAAATATACGGGCTTCATGACGAGGTTTGGCAATCAACAACGAGCATTAGGGAGTAGCGGACATGAATAATGAAAATATTCTTGAAAAAGAAGTCGATTTGCCTAAAGGCGATGGAATGGATGGAATCGTTCATTGGCATGTGTTTCGTCGCCTCGATGAGGCTGAGCGGTTCATTCCATGCATCAAGCTTGGAGAGGGGCAGCAATTGGTGGGTGGCCGAAGCCATGACAGCGTAGGCGAATTCTGGTGGCTGGGCGTTCGGGTCGATGATCTCGATCGCTGGGGCAGCAGACAGTCGATCAACAAGCATGCTGTTTCGGATTGACGCGAGGGATAACTATGCATGATGTGGAGTCTTCAAGGACAGAGCGGCTCTCGCTGGAGACAATCGTAGAAAATGTTTTGGATCAGGCCAGGAAGGCCGGCGCTGACGCCGCAGAGGCGGTAGTCAGCCGTGATCTGGGTTTGAGTTCGAGCGTGCGGCTCGGTGAAGTCGAAACGCTGGAATATCATCGCGACAAAGGCTTGGGGCTGACGCTTTATTTCGGCAAACGCAAGGGGAATGCCAGCACCGGAGATTTGAGCGAAGGAGGAATAGTCCAGGCGATTGCCGCCGCCGCGGCCATTGCCAAGCATACAGCCGAAGATCCGTATGCCGGTCTGCCCGATGCAGAAAAGCTGGCAAAAAATTACCCCGACCTGGATCTCGATCATCCCTGGGATATAAAAGCCGAGCAGGCGGTCGAGCTGGCTCGCCGATGCGAAGCCGCCGCTCGCGATTACGATCCGCGCATCCGCAATTCCGAAGGCGCCACGGTCACCACCTTTCGCGGTACTCTGGCCTATGGCAATACACATGATTTTGTCGGCAGTTATACCGCCACTCGCCACAGCGTCAGTTGTTCGGTAGTCGGCGAGCAGGATGGCGGCATGCAACGCGATTACTGGTATGCCACATCCCGAGTGGCTGAGGATTTGCAGGATGTCGAAAGTGTCGGCCGGCAAGCAGCGGAACGCACTGTCCGTCGTCTGGGCGGACGACGCCTCTCGACTCGGGAGGTGCCGGTAATCTTCGAAGCGGGGGTGGCTCGCGGATTGATCGGACATTTCGTGGCGGCCATCCGTGGTCCGGCCTTGTATCGCAAGGCGAGCTTTCTGCTCGACCATCTGGGCGAGGCTGTTTTTCCCGTCTTCATGCAGTTGCGCGAGGCGCCGCATATTCCCCGCGCCCTAGGCAGCGCTCCTTTTGATGGCGAAGGCGTGGCCACTCAGCCCCGCGATATCATTACCGACGGCGTCCTCCAGGGGTATGTGCTCGATAGTTATTCAGCCAGGCGGTTAGGTATGGAAACCACCGGCAATGCCGGCGGAGTGCATAACCTGATCGTCTCTGGCGAAGACACGGACTTCAACGATTTACTTGCGCGAATGGATACCGGACTTCTGGTTACTGAATTGATAGGTCATGGGATTAACATGGTGACGGGTGATTATTCGCGGGGTGCCGCAGGTTTTTGGGTCGAAGGTGGCCGTATCCAATATCCAGTAGAGGAAATAACCATTGCCGGAAATCTTAAACAGATGTTCCGGAACATTCTGGCGGTGGGCAATGATGTGGATTTGCGCGGCAATATCCGTACTGGATCGATCCTGCTCGAACGCATGACGGTCGCCGGCGAATGAACTTCTCGGCGCATGCAATCCAATTCCGTCAGGCTATCTCCGGCATGCCTGTTTATAGCGATACGGGAGGCCGCCTCAGCCGGAGCGTTTGGATGCATCGAAGGCCGAGGCGATGCGGCGTGCCACAGATTCTATGTCATCCTCGGAAAAAACGCCGCTGATCACGGCCAGCATGTCGGCCCCCGCGGCCGCCACTTGCGCGGCGTTGCCCGCATTAATCCCGCCTATGGCGCACACGGGGATGGAAAGCGTGGCGCGGGCCTGACAGATAAGTGCCAGATCGGCATGCACGGCCTCCGGTTTGGTGGGTGAAGGGAAAACGCTGCCAAAAGCCACATAATCCGCACCTTGCTGTTCCGCCTCGGTCGCTGCGTCGAGGCGGTCATAACAGGAGATTCCGATGATCGCCTGAGAGCCGAGGATGCGGCGGGCGCGTGGTAAGGAAGGATCTTCCTCTCCCAGATGAACACCGTCGGCGCGGCTGGCGAGCGCAAGTTCGATATCATCGTTGACGATGAACCCGACATGGTGGCGTCGGCAACAGTCGGCCAGGGCAGTTGCTTCGCTGAGACGACGGCTATGATCCCGCTGCTTGTCGCGGTATTGCACCCAGCGTGCCCCCCCGCGGATCGCGCTTTCCACCGCAGGTATCAAGCGCTCGCCACCAATAAGCCTGGCATCGGTAATGACATAAAGCCCCTTGAGAGCGATGCGGGTCATGGAGATGTCTCCTGATGGCGGGCCCAGAATAGGCGGTCAGGCAGGTTTTGTCCCTGACCTGTTTTGTAGGCCGCGCGCAGACTGTTCCATGTGTAGCGCTGTGCGCTGCGCGCCGCAGCAGCCGGTGATTCGCCTTGGGCAATGAAAGCCGCCGCAGCTGCAGCCAGGGTGCAGCCGCTGCCATGATATTCACCAGGCAGTCGTGGCCAGCGCATGCTGTTGCATCCGCCGTGGGGGCTGTATAACCTGTTGACAACCTCATCGCCTTTGGCATGACCGCCAGTGATGAGCACATATTCGCTTCCCAGTGCTCTCAGCACGGCGCCGGCAGCATCGCAGCCGTCGGCATCGCCAGCCAGTCGAAGCGCTTCGGGAAGGTTTGGTGTGAGTAAAGTGACCTGAGGGAGCAAAAGCCGACGTACGGCCTCGGGCAGATCGATGTCGCTGAGCATTCCGCCACCGCCGCCGCTAAGTACCGGATCCAGTACCACCGGTATATGGGGATAATCACGCAATACTCCCTGAACAGCCTCCACTGCCTCGGCGGAACCGAGCATCCCGATTTTCACGGCTGCCACCGGTAGGTCTTCGAGGACGGCGCGTGCCTGGGATGCGATCATTTCCGCTGAAATGGGTTCATAGCCATATACCTGACGGGTATCCTGTACCGTTACCGCAGTAACCACCGGCGCGGGATGGCAGCCGAGACTGAGCGCGACGGCTGTATCAGCGGCGAGACCGGCCCCACCGCTTGGGTCATTGCCGGAAAAGAACAAAAGCGTTGGAAGGGATTGCATGCGGGTTACTCATTCATGATCATTTGTGGACAATAGCGCTTTTCGTGGATAAATGTTCGAGGAATTTATGGATAAAGACTACAAGCAATATATGTGTGTCATCTGTGGCTTCATTTATGATGAAGAAAAAGGCCTGCCGGAAGAAGGCATACCGCCTGGAACCCGCTGGGAAGATGTGCCCCTCGCCTGGACTTGTCCAGACTGTGGCGCGAGCAAGGAAGATTTCGAAATGGTGGAAATTTGAACATGGATCAGGCAAGCATCGATTTCTTGGTGGCGCAGTCCCTGGAGCAAGCGCCTCGCGTGGGGGATGATGAGATGGATCGATCCCTGCGCGAGCTGGATGCACAAATGAGCGCAATCGCCGACGCGCTGCGGGTTGAATATGTCGGGCCTGGCATTGGCATGCGCGAAATGGGCGCCGAGCATGTGTTTCGCTTGGTGGTGCGTCATCATGTGTGGAACGTAACAGAGTCCGGATGGGGTTTGAAAGTATGCGACGGGCTTCCGAACGCTGCATTGCGCCCCATGTGGCCGATTTATGGTATTTCTCGCTTGCGGAAACGGCAGTTGGTACAGGTGCTGCCCGAATTCTTCCAAGGGTATGCCGAGGCGGTGAGGCGGGCAAACAAGGCTCGAAGCGAAGCGGGGGAGCGGCTAATGGCGCTCGCTGCGGCTTTCCAGAGTTCTTGAGGGTCCATCGCTACGCTTTTTCCGACTTCCAATGATTTTTAATCCCGGGATTCGTCCAACGCTTTTGCGGATCCATTTCGTTGCTTGCAAACGCTATTTGTTAACAAGCATCTTTTGAGCTCTGCCGGCGAGGGGAGGGAGCTTTCGGGTTGAGGCTGTGTAGATGGATGATCGGCCAGTTTCTCTCTCTGGCCATTTGCCGCAGGATTTCGTCCGGATCGACGGCGACAGGCCTGTCTACCCGCTCGAGCAATGGAATGTCATTGTGTGAGTCGCTGTAGAACCATTGCGTTCCCGCGGCTTCGGGATGTTCGGCCAACCACGCCTGCAGACGCTTCACCTTGCCCTCCTGAAAGGCAGGCACTCCTTCGATTTCAGGAAAAAACTGGTCGCCGACCTTTTTGGGTTCGGTAGCAATGAGATGCGGTACTTCAAAAAGATCGGCGATCGGTTGAGTTACGAAGCTGTTGGTGGCGGTGATGATCACGAGCACGTCGCCGGCGCTGCGGTGTTTTTCCACCAACGCCCGCGCGGCTTCGCTGATCAAAGGACGGATGCGCTCGTCGATGAAGCGGCGTCTCCAAGACAATAGGACAGGCAAGGGGTTTTGCGCCAGTGGTGCAAATGAAAATCTCGAGAACGCATGAATATCCAGCTTTCCGGCGAGATAATCGGCGTGGAATCGGGCGTTTGTCTTTGTATACTCTTTTTCGTCCACGGCGCCGGTATCAGCAAGAAATCGTCCCCATTCATAATCGCTGTCGCCACTTAGCAAGGTGTTGTCAAGATCGAAAAGCGCTAGTCCCATCGGTCTTCCAGTGAATTGTTTATAGAACATAAGATTGTACCCGAAGCGCCGAGAACAATTTGCCATGCAAGCTCGGCTTGTGGAAAAATGACTTCAGGCTTGCTCGAAAACCCTCTGCGTAGCCAAGCGATTGCGTCGCGTGTTCGTTCGCTCCTCGCCACTCTTTTCGATATCACTCGTTACGCATAAAGACAGGCCGTGCGCGCCGTCTTTTTGTGAGCGATCGGACTGCTGAGGCATTTTCGGGCGAACGGGTTTTTTTGGTAGCGATTTGGGGTGTTCAAGTGATTGATTCGAATGGATTCAGGCCAAATGTAGGGATCATTCTCAGCAACGCCCGTGGACGCGTGTTTTGGGGCAAGCGCGTCGGTCAGCAAAGCTGGCAATTTCCCCAAGGCGGAATTCGCGGCCATGAAACTCCCGAAGAGGCGCTTTACCGTGAACTTTGGGAGGAAACCGGCCTGGAAGCGCGCCATGTGGAATTGGTGGGGCGCACTCGAGGCTGGTTACGGTACCGGTTGCCGAAACGTCTGATTCGTCGCCATTCCAAGCCACGATGCATTGGACAGAAACAGGTCTGGTTTCTTTTGCGCCTCAATACAGAAGAAAGCTGTTTCAACCTGAGGGCGACCTCCCATCCAGAGTTCGATGGATGGCGTTGGGTCGATTATTGGCTGCCGGCCAGCGAGGTGGTGTTCTTCAAGCGTCGCGTTTATGAGCGTGCCTTGGGCGAGCTCGAACCATTGCTGTTCGAACGTCCTGCGGAACGAAATCGCGGTACAGAACGTGTGTCCTGAGAAAACCGTTTCCAGTGGCTTGAACGAAACAGGTTCATCACCTCTGCTCAAGACCCTGCAGCATATCGTCGAGGAGGTCGGAAAGGCTGAATCCATGGGCGAGGCGCTCCGTGTCCTGGTAAGCAGTGTTTGTGCGGCGCTGAAAGTGGATGTGTGTTCGGTTTATCTCGTTCAGCCGGGCAGCGAACAGTTGCTTTTGATGGCCACGGAAGGTCTGAATCCCTCGGCCGTGGGCAAGGTGAAGCTGGGATTCGATGAAGGCTTGGTCGGCCTGGTCGCGCAACGTGCCGAGGCGGTCAATCTCGAGGCGGCCCCTTCGCATCCTCGTTTCAAGTTTTTTCCAGAAACCGGCGAACGAGGCTATCACGCCTTTTTAGGCGTTCCCATCATTTATCAACGCCGCGTGCTTGGTGTGCTGGTGGTGCAGCAACGTGCCCGGCGCAGCTTCGATGATAGCGACGTCGCTTTTCTGTCTACTTTGGCTGCGCAACTGGCGGCCGCGATTCGCCAGGCTGAGTTGTCGGGCGAGATTCAACGCTTGCTGCGTGGCGAGTCATCGACCGATATTCTGGTGGAGGCACTTCCGGGCGCGCCCGGCGTGGCGCTGGGTGTGGCGCGGGTGGTCAGCGCCCAGGCGGAGATCGAGAGCGTGCCGGATCGACCGGCCGAGGATGTGGCTGCCGAGGTAGCGGCCTTGGAGCAGGCCGTAGAGGCGGTGAGGAGCGATCTGAAACGACTTGGCGAGCGCATGGCCACGGTGTTGCCGGAAACCGAAAGGGCGCTTTTCGATGCCTATGCCCTGTTGCTGGACAGCGAATATTTCATTGGCGGCATCAAGCAGCGGATCAGGGAGAAAAACCTTTGGGCGCCAGCGGCCCTGCGAGACGAAGTCAAGCAAAACATGCGATTGTTCGAGGAGATGGAGGACGACTATCTGCGCGAGCGCGCCGCGGACATTCGCGACCTTGGACAGCGCATTCTGGCGCATTTGCTTCTGCTGCAGCGCCAAGAGATGGATTATGCCCGGAACACGGTGTTGATTGGCCGTGATGTGTCCGCTTCCCAGCTCGCCGAGGTGCCACCGGAATGCCTTGCGGCCGTCGTTTCTGGCCGGGGTTCCGGTTCTTCTCATGTTGCTATTCTGGCGCGTGCTTTGGGTGTCCCCGCAGTTATGGGCGCAACCAATCTGGCTGTGGGCGGACTCAATGGCAGGGAAATCGCCATCGATGGCTACAACGGCCGCGTCGTCATCCAGCCGAGCCGCGCGGTTCGGCGCGAGTTTCTGCGGTTGGCGCGGGAAGAGCGCGCGTTGGCCAGGGATTTGAGCGGTCTTGCAGGACTGGCTTCTCAGACGCCGGACGGCTATTCAATGCCAATCTATGTGAACAGCGGCTTGTTGGCCGATGTCGAGCCAGCCTTGCGTTCGGGAGCGGAAGGAGTGGGTTTGTATCGCACCGAGATACCCTACATGATGCGCGATCGCTTCCCATCCGAAGAGGAGCAGATCCCCATCTACCGGCAGATATTGACCGCTTTGCATCCGCGTCCGGTGACATTGCGCACCCTGGATATCGGGGGAGACAAGCCGCTGCCTTATTTTCCGGTTACGGAAGACAACCCTTTTCTTGGCTGGCGCGGCATCCGCGTGATGCTGGATCATCCCGAATTGTTTCTGACGCAGTTGCGCGCCATGTTGCGAGCGAGCGAGGGCGTTGAAAACCTGCGTATTTTGTTCCCGATGATCAGCACGGTAGCGGAAATCGAAGAGGCCAACCGCCTGCTCGATCGCGCAATTTTTGAATTGGAAGAAGAAAAATATAGTATTGCAAAGCCCGCGCGAGGCGTGATGATTGAGGTGCCTTCGGCGGTCTATGTGGTCGAGTCGTTGGCCAAACGCGTCGATTACCTGAGCGTTGGCAGCAACGATCTGGTGCAATATCTTCTCGCCGTGGATCGTAACAATAGCCGCGTCGCTTCGCTTTATCAGCCATTCCATCCAGCGGTGATACGCGCCTTGATGCAGATACGCGAAGGCGCGGCAAAAGCCGGAAAACCGGTGTACGTTTGCGGAGAAATGGCCGGCGATCCGGCGGCGGTCATTCTTTTGCTCGCGATGGGATATGAGTCACTCAGTGTCAGCGTGGCCAGCCTTACGCGAGTTAAATGGGTGGTGCGGACGTTCGCGCGCAAACAGGCGAAAAGCGTGCTTGAGGCGGCATTACAGATGGAAGATCCCCTGCAGATCCGCGAGATGCTCGTGCAAACCCTGATAGAGGCGGGCCTGGGCGGATTGGTCAGGCCGGGGAAACGTTGACGGCACCAAGGTTTCGCCGGGTGTAAAAAACCGCCTAGTTTTCCATTGGCGAACGAATTAAGGTCACTCATTCCAGGGTAATCTGATCATGGCGTTGTTTTTGATCTGTGATTTCGGCGCAGAAGGTCCCTATGTCGGCCAAGTATTGTGGCGTCTGCATCAAGAGGCGCCCAGGATGCCTGTTTTCAGCTTGCTGACGAATGCGCCGACTTTCGATGCCTTTCATTCCGCTTATCTGGTCGCGGCCTATTCCAGGCCCAGCCGCGAAGGAGACGTGTTCCTGTGTGTGGTCGATCCGGGCGTGGGCAGCGAACGCGCCGGACTGGCCTTGCTGGCCGACGGGCGCTGGTATGTGGGTCCCGACAATGGATTGCTGGCCATTGCTGCCAAATGGTCACGGCAGGCGAAGTGGTGGCGTCTGCCGCCGCCTCCGGCGGATAGTTCCCTTTCTTTTCATGGGCGGGACTGGTTCGCGCCTCATGCGGCACGCCTCGCGCAGCAGCCCACTGCCCGGGGGTGGTTGGAAAGCGCATCACCCGCCGTCGGGGATGACTGGCCTCTCGATTTGGCCGAGATCGTATACCTCGATCACTATGGCAACGCGCTGACCGGCCTGCGGGCGGCCGGACTGCCTAGCCACACTCGTTTGCGCGTGGCCGGGGAAAATGTGATGCCGGCTCAAGTGTTTTCTACAGTTTCACCCGGCACAGCCTTCTGGTACGAAAACGCCAACGGGTTGGCCGAGATCGCCGTCAATAAGGGCAACGCGGGGCAATCTCTCGGGCTGGAGGTGGGCTCGCCAGTCGAAGTGCTTGCGGATTGACAGCCTTTGAAAACCATTCGTGAACCGCTGGGTGGGCTGGGGCGGTCAGGAATGACTTGACAGCAATTGGCGCAAGAACTGGCCGGTGTAGGAGGTTGTAACCTCTGCAATCTGCTCAGGGGTGCCGGAGGCGATGATCCGTCCACCGCCTTCACCGCCTTCTGGGCCGAGATCGATTACCCAGTCCGCCGTCTTGATGACATCGAGATTATGTTCGATGACGACCACGGTGTTGCCGCGATCACGCAGGCGATGGAGAACATCGAGTAGCTGAGCCACGTCGTGAAAGTGCAAGCCGGTGGTGGGTTCGTCGAGGATATACAAGGTGCGGCCGGTATCCCGTTTCGACAGTTCCTTGGCCAGTTTTACGCGCTGCGCCTCGCCGCCGGATAAGGTGATGGCGCTTTGCCCGAGGGTGATGTAGGAAAGCCCGACATCCATGAGCGTTTGCAGCTTGCGCTGGATCAGGGGCACGTTGGCGAAGAATTCAAGAGCTTCCTCCACAGTCATTTCCAGCACTTCATGGATGTTTTTTCCCTTATACCTGATTCCCAGGGTTTCCCGATTGTAGCGTTGTCCCTTGCAGACATCGCAAGGCACGAAGATATCGGGAAGAAACACCATTTCCACGCGGGTATACCCCTCTCCCTGACAGGCTTCGCAGCGTCCCCCACGGACGTTGAAACTGAATCGGCCCGGCGCATAACCGCGGGAACGGGCTTCCTGCGTGCCTGCGAACAGTTCACGGATGGGGGTGAATACGCCGGTATAAGTGGCGGGATTGGAACGTGGTGTCCGGCCGATGGGGCTTTGATCTATGGCGATCACCTTGTCCAGCTGATCCAGCCCCTCGATGCGCTCATAAGGGGCGGGTTCTTCCTGAGCGCGGTGAAAATGCCTGGCCAATGCGCGATACAGCGTGTCATTGACAAGGGTCGATTTTCCCGATCCCGAAACACCCGTGATGCAGGTGAACGCCCCCAACGGCAACTCCAGATCCACTTGCTTGAGATTGTTGCCGCGCGCGCCAATCAGTCGAAGGCAGGGGCCGTCGGTGGTGGAGTGACGTTTGGCGGGAAGGGAGATGCGGCGCCTGCCGGATAGGTACTGGCCGGTGAGAGAATCGGCGTGAGCGGCGATTTCCTCTGGCGTTCCCTGGGCGACGATGCGGCCGCCATGCACGCCCGCTCCGGGGCCGACATCGATGACATGATCGGCGGTGCGAATGGCGTCTTCGTCATGCTCCACCACGATCACGCTATTGCCAAGATTGCGCAAGCGGATCAAGGTATCGAGCAAGCGCTGATTGTCGCGTTGATGCAGGCCAATGGAAGGTTCGTCGAGCACATACATCACTCCTACCAGTCCTGCGCCGATCTGGCTCGCCAGGCGTATTCGCTGAGCCTCTCCGCCGGAAAGGCTTTCCGCGCTCCGCGCCAGGGTGAGGTAATCGAGACCGACGTTGACCAAAAAGCTCAAGCGCGAATAAATCTCTTTGACGATTTTTTCGGCGATTTCTCCCCTGCGCCCCGGGAGATCGAGATGCTCAAAGAAAGCCAGCGCTTTTTCTATCGGCAGATCCACGATTTCGGGCAGGGATTTATCCTGAACGAACACATGGCGCGCCGCCCGATTGAGACGGGTGCCATGACATTCGGGACAGGGGCGCACAGAGAGGTAGCGCGCCAGCTCTTCGCGCACCGCGGCGGATTCGGTTTCGCGGTAGCGCCGGTCCATGTTCGGCAAAATTCCCTCGAAAGGCTGCGGGCGGGCGCGTCCCGGCAACTTCAGTTTTTCCTTCGAGCTGCCATGGAGAAGAATGTGGCGGATGTTTTCAGGCAAGTCGTTCCACGGTGTTTCCAGATCGAAGCCGTAATGTTCGGCCAGCGCCTGGATCAGCTTGTAATAGTGGATGTTGCGCCGATCCCAGCCGCGAATCGCGCCGCCGGCGAGGCTGACCTCCGGGTGCGCCACGACTCGCTCCGGATCGAAAAAGCTTTGTACCCCGAGGCCATCGCAGGCAGGACAGGCGCCTACGGGGCTATTGAAAGAGAACAGGCGAGGCTCGAGTTCGGAAATGGAATAGCCGCAGATCGGGCAGGCGAATTTGGATGACAGCACGATTTCTTGCCGTTCCGTCTCGTCCATGAAAGCGACGATGGCGATTCCATCGCCCAGGCCGATAGCGGTTTCGAACGATTCGGCCAACCGCAAGGCGATGTCGGGCCTCACCTTCAAGCGGTCGACGACCACTTCGATGGTATGCTTGCGCCGCGCATCCAGCGTGGGCAGGGCGTCAAGCTCATGTATTACCCCATTGATGCGGACGCGAATGAAGCCCTGGCTGCGTAATCCCTCGATCACCTGCTGGTGTTCCCCCTTGCGGTTGCGCAGCACAGGAGCCAGCAACATCACGCGCGATCCTTCCGGAAGGGCCAGTACCTTGTCGACCATCTGCGAGATCGTTTGCGCTTGCAGGGGCAAGCCGTGCTCGGGACAATGCGGCTCGCCGACGCGCGCATACAACAGGCGCAGGTAATCGTAGATTTCCGTGATCGTGCCGACGGTGGAGCGTGGATTGTGAGAAGTGGTTTTCTGCTCGATGGAAATAGCGGGCGACAAGCCTTCGATGTAGTCTACGTCCGGCTTTTCCATTACCGAAAGGAACTGGCGGGCATAGGCGGACAGAGACTCGACATAGCGCCGCTGCCCCTCGGCAAACAGCGTGTCGAAGGCCAAAGAGGATTTGCCCGATCCCGACAGGCCGGTGATCACCACCAGCCGCTCTCTCGGCAAGTCGAGGTCGATGTTTTTCAGATTGTGCGTGCGTGCGCCGCGAATGTGGATAAACTCCATAGGTGTCACTTGCTTGTTTGCGATCCAGCCGGGCATATTACGTTGTTGCAGATGGATTGTGATAGCCCGGTATTGATGGTCGTTATCAGGGTTCGTAAGCTATCCCACATAGGCGGCTGTAACATGGCTTCCCTCGAGGCGTGTTTGAAGAGTATTTGAGGAAAAAGGCTCAGCGATTCTCATGGCGAAGACGAGCCGCGACAAATCCGAAAGAAATATTGAAATTGGATGGAATTTTTTCGCTATCTTGTGGTCGAAGTGATTTCCTTGCTGCCCGGGATAAGCTGGCGGCAAGAGAAAATCGTGGCCATGCGTCTTCGCACTAAAGTTTCGCAAGCAGAGTCGTAATACGAAAAGCCATGATGGTTCGCACCATCCCAATCAGAACTTAAACTGGAGATTGTCATCTATGCGTCGCAAGGCATCCGGATTCGACGACACCATGTCGCCCCAGGAGAAGCGTACCGCCTATTCGCTGGCGGGCATTTACATGGTCCGCATGCTGGGCCTTTTCATGATCCTGCCGGTATTTACGCTGTATGGTTCGGAGTTGACCGGCCATACGCCTTTTTTGATTGGTCTGGCGATCGGCATTTATGGCCTGACCCAGGCGATTCTGCAGATTCCCTTCGGTATGCTTTCTGATCGCATCGGCCGCAAGCCGGTCATCTATCTTGGATTGGTCATTTTCGTCATCGGAAGCGCCGTTGCCGGCTTCTCCCATTCCATCTACGGGGTCATCCTCGGCAGAGCCTTGCAGGGGGCGGGCGCCATCTCATCGACGATCATGGCGTTGGCCGCCGATCTCGTGCGCGACGAACATCGCACCAAGATTATGGGGACGATCGGCCTGAGCATCGGCTTCGCCTTCAGCCTGGGGATTATTGGCGGGCCGGTTTTGAATCAATGGATTGGAGTGGCGGGCATTTTCTGGCTGACCGCCGTATTGGGGCTTTTCGCTATCGTTATCGCGGCTGTTCTGGTGCCTACGCCGGCGCGCCACGTATTGCATCGGGATACGGAAGTGGTGATGGACAGTTTCGCCGAAGTGCTGCGTAATGGCGAACTTTTGCGCCTCGACTTCGGTATTTTCACCATGCAGTTCATCTTGACGGCGAATTTCGTCATTCTTCCCATTGTCCTGACGAAGATGACCGGCCTTGCTTCCAATGAGCAATGGGCGGTCTATCTGCCGGTGATGCTGATCGCATTCATCATCATGCTGCCTTTTGTCATCATCGCCGAAAAGCGCCGCAAGATGAAGCCGATCTTCACCGCTTCCATCGGCATTCTGGTGTTGTGCGAACTGATGTACCTTTTCAGCGACCATTCTTTGGCGGAAATCATCGCGGTCATGCTGTTCTTTTTCGTTGCTTTCAATACCTTGGAAGCCACCTTGCCGTCTCTGGTCGCCAAGTTTTCTCCGCCCACCCGTAAGGGGACGGCCATGGGAGTTTATTCGACTTCGCAGTTTTTCGGCATTTTCCTAGGCGGGGCGGCGGGCGGCGCCGCTTATGCGCATTGGGGTGTCGACGGGGTTTTTCTGATGAGCGCGGGATTGGCGGCGATCTGGCTGTTGTTTGCCAGCAGCATGCGTAATCCGCGTTATCTCTCCACCTATGTTCTCCATCTTGGCGAGCTTCCAACGGATCAGGCGAATGGCCTGGAATCAGAATTGACGCGGATATCAGGCGTGGCCGAAGCGCAAGTGGTGCCTGAAGAAGGCGTGGCCTATCTCCGCGTCGATCGGGCGGCGCTGGATGAGCAAGCGTTGAAGAAGTTTTCCCCTGCACCGGCTTCGGCGTAAAATGCCTGGCTCAAATCAGCTTGTATATGGAGGCAGGGCTCATGGCCAGCAAGGGCGTTAATAAAGTCATTCTCATCGGTAATCTGGGCGCCGATCCGGAAACACGTTACATGCCGAGCGGCGGCGCGGTGACCAATATCCGCTTGGCGACCAGCGAAAGCTGGAAGGACAAGAACACGGGCGACACGCAGGAAAGAACCGAGTGGCACCGCGTCGTGTTCTTCAACCGGCTGGCGGAAATTGCCGCGGAATATCTTCGCAAGGGTTCACAAGTCTATATAGAGGGAAGTATTCGCACCCGCAAATGGCAAGGTCAGGACGGGCAGGATCGCTATACCACCGAGATCGTCGCCAACGAAATGCAAATGCTGGGTGGACGCCCCGGTTCGGGCAATTATGCCGAACCCCCGGCGCAACGCCAGGCGCATCCCTCTCAAGGGTCGCCCCGTACGCCCACTCCGCCCGCTTCTGAAAACATTGCTGATTTCGATGACGATATACCGTTCTAGGAAACACCTAAACCATAAAAGGTAAAATATGTCTCAAAGAGCCCTGTTTCTACAGGGCTCTTTTGTATTTAGTCGAAATGTAATTGTTGCGGATGGGGTTTTCCGAGATACTTGAAGTTTGGCCAAAGACATAGCACACCATGGCGTTAAAGAAATCCGAGCTCTACTCCTCTCTCTGGCAATCCTGCGACGAGCTGCGCGGCGGGATGGATGCCTCGCAGTATAAGGACTATGTCCTGACCCTGCTGTTCCTCAAATACATCTCCGACAAGTACGCCGGGGATCCCAAGGCCCTCATCGTGGTGCCCGAGGGCGGTTCCTTCGACGACATGGCGCGCCTCAAGGGCGACAAGGAGATCGGCGACAGGATCAACAAGATCATCGGCCGCCTGGCCGAGGAGAACGACCTCAAGGGCGTCATCGACGTCGCCGACTTCAACGACGAAGACAAGCTCGGCAAGGGCAAGGAGATGGTGGACCGGCTTTCGAAGCTCATCGCCATCTTCGAGACCATCGACCTGCGCGCCAACCGCGCCGACGGCGACGACCTGCTGGGCGACGCCTACGAATACCTGATGCGTCACTTCGCCACCGAGTCGGGCAAGAGCAAGGGGCAGTTCTACACCCCGGCCGAGGTCTCGCGGATTCTGGCCAAGGTCATCGGTGTCGGCAAGGACACCCGCCAGGACCAGTCGGTGTACGACCCCACATGCGGCTCGGGTTCGCTGCTGCTCAAGGTGGCCCACGAGGCCCCGCGCGGCCTCTCCATCTTCGGCCAGGAGATGGACAACGCCACCGCTGCCCTCGCGCGCATGAACATGATCCTGCACGATGCCCCCACCGCCGAGATCTGGCAGGGCAACACCCTGGCCAACCCGCACTGGAAGGAGAAGGATGGCCGCCTCAAGACCTTCGACTACGCCGTGGCCAATCCGCCCTTCTCCTACAAGGCCTGGAGCAACGGCCTCGACCCCGAGCATGACGAATACGGTCGCTTCGAATACGGCATCCCGCCGGCCAAGAACGGCGACTACGCCTTCCTGCTGCACATCCTCAAGTCGCTCAAGAGCACCGGCAAGGGCGCGGTCATCCTGCCCCACGGCGTGCTGTTCCGCGGCGGGGCCGAGGCCAACATCCGCCGCAACCTGGTCCGGCGCGGCTTCATCCGGGGCATCATCGGCCTGCCGGCCAACCTGTTCTACGGCACCGGCATCCCCGCCTGCATCCTGGTCCTCGACAAGGAACACGCCGCCGAGAACGCCGACCCCGAACAGGGCGGCATCTTCATGATCGACGCCAGCAAGGGCTTCATGAAGGACGGCAACAAGAACCGCCTGCGCGAGCGCGACATCCACAAGATCGTCGATGTCTTCACCGGCCGCAAGGAACTGCCGCGCTATGCCCGCTTCGTGCCCCTGCGCGAGATCGAGGCCAACGACTACAACCTCAACATCCCGCGCTATATCGATGCCAGCGACCCCGAGGACCTGCACGACCTCAACGCCCACCTCAACGGCGGCATCCCCAACCGCGACATCGACGCCCTGCAGGACTACTGGCAGATCTTCCCGACCCTGCGCGACAGCCTGTTCGAGTCCCTGCGCCCCGGCTACAGTCAAGCCAGCATAGAGCCGGCGCAGGTCAAACCCACCATCCTCGAACACCCCGAATTCGCCGCCTTCCGCGAGCGCATCCTCGAGCGCTTCCACGCCTGGCGCGACCCGCACCGGCCCGGCCTCATGGGCCTGAATGGCGACACCGAGCCCAAGGCGCTCGTCCACGAACTGTCCGAGGCCTTGCTGGAGCAGTTTGAAGGTGCTCCGCTTATCGACCCCTATGCCGTCTACCAGCACCTGATGGACTACTGGGCCGAGACCATGCAGGACGATGTCTATGCCATCGTCCAGGACGGCTGGCAGGCCGCCGCCAGGCCCCGCGAGCTGGTGGCCGAGAAAGGCCAGAAGCACACGGAGATCCCGGACCTCACCATCGGCCGCAAGAAATACAAGACCGACCTCATTCCGCCAGATCTCATCGTCGCCCGCTACTTCGCCGAGGAGCAAAAGCACATCGACCAGCTCCAGGCCGAGGCCGACGCCGCTGCGCAGGCGCTGGAGAGCTTTATCGAGGAGCATTCGGGCGAGGACGGCCTGCTGGAAGAGGCCAAGACCGACAAGGGCAAGATCACCAAGGCCAGGGTGAAGCAATTGACAATGGACAATGGACAATGGACAGCGGAGGAGAGGGTGGCATTGAAACATTGTCTGGCGCTGTTCAACGCCGAGGCCGCCGCCAACAAGCAGCTCAAGGACGCCATCAAGGCCCGCGACGAGGCGGTATTGAAGCACTACGCCAAACTCACCGAGGCCGAGATCAAGGAACTGGTGGTGGACGACAAATGGCTCGCCGCTCTCGAACAGGCCGTGCAGGGCGAGATCGAGCGCGTCACCCAACAGCTCGCCACCCGCATCCGGGAGCTGGAGGAACGCTACGCCGAGCCGCTGCCCGAGATCATGCAGGAGGTGGAGACCCTGCAGGCCAGGGTGGACGAACACCTGCGCAGGATGGGGCTCGCTATCAATGAATAGTTGATAATGGATAATTGACAATGGATGATGGACAGGGACGTGTGAAGGGGAGTGTGGTTCGGGACAAGTCGTTTGCCTTTGCGGTGCGCGTGGTGCGTTTGTGTCAGCATGTGCAGCAGGAAAGACGCGAATATGTGCTGAGCAAGCAGTTGTTGCGCAGTGGCACTGCGATCGGCGCCTTGATTCGGGAAGCGGATCAGGCAGAAAGCCGGGCCGACTTTGTTCACAAGATGTCGATTGCACTCAAGGAAGCGAATGAATCGGAGTACTGGATTCAGTTGCTCAAAGAAACCGGCTATATCGATGCGAAGGGTGCGGAATCCATTGGTTCGGATTTGACGGAGATATTGAAGTTGCTGGTGGCGATTGTGAAGAAAAACAAAGAGATAATGGGTGATGGGTAATTGACAATGGATAATGGACAATGCCACGAAGCCCCTGCCGATTATCAATTATCCATTGACCATTCTCCATTGGACGAGGTTCCGGCGGGATACAAGCGGACCGAGGTGGGGGTGATTCCGGAGGATTGGGATGTTTCTCAGGTAGACTCTCTAATTTCCGAAATTTCAATGGGGCCATTTGGTTCAGATATAAAAGTTTCGAATTTTGTATCGTCTGGGGTTCCTGTGTTGAATGGATTCAATGTGAGTTCCGAAAGGCTTATAGACTCTTTTACTAACTACGTTACCCAAGAAAAAGCAAAAAGACTAAAAAAAGCTGTTGCATCTAGAGGGGATATTGTTGTTACACATCGTGGCACTATTGGTCAAATATCTTACATACCTTCTGATTCAAAATATGAGAAGTACGTAATATCTCAAAGTCAGTTTAGAGTGAGGTTTAGAAAGGACGTTCTTCCAAGTTGGGTTACATCTTATTTTTTATCGGACAAGGGGGCGCTGGCTTTGCTTGAAGGCAAGGGCCACACTGGCGTCCCTGCGATTGCTCAGCCAACGACTACCTTTCGAAAACTTAAAATTCCAGTACCTCCAATCGAAGAACAACGCGCCATCGCCACCGCCCTGTCGGACGTCGATGCACTCATCGCTGCGCTGGACAAGCTCATCGCCAAAAAGCGCGCCATCAAAACTGCCGCCATGCAGCAGCTCCTCACCGGCAAAACCCGCCTGCCGGGCTTCAGCGGCGAATGGGAAACGAAGCGGTTGGGAGAACTAGCCGAGGTGGTAAGCGGTGGAACGCCCAAGTCGGGTGTTGCTGAATATTGGGATGGAGGGATTTTCTGGTGTACGCCAACAGATGTTACAAAAACTCAGGGAAAGTATATTGATGGCAGTGAAAGAACGATTTCTAAAGAGGGATTGCTGGCTAGCTCGGCACATCTTTTACCGCCGGGATCAATTTTATTATGTACCCGGGCAACAATTGGAGAAATGAAAATCTCAACTGTGCCAATAGCAACCAACCAGGGATTTAAGTCGTTGGTATGCAAGGAGGATGTGAGTAGTGAATTTTTATATTATAAGCTCTTGATGGAAAAAGGCCGATTGATTGAAAAAGCCTCGGGTTCGACGTTCCTGGAAATATCCAAGAGGGATGTGGTTGAACTCACTCTGCGGCTGCCGGAAATCGAAGAGCAAACCGCCATCGCCCAGGTCCTCTCCGACATGGACGCCGAGATCGCCGCCCTGGAAACCCGCCGCGACAAGACCCGCGCCATCAAGCAGGGCATGATGCAGCAGCTTCTCACCGGCAAGATAAGGCTGGTTTGATCAATGGATAATGGAGAATTGATAATGGATATTGGCGCAGCGTTATTGAGCGGCGGGAGCCATAAAACCGCGCTCTTTGTCGATTTTCCATTATCCATTGTCCATTATCCATCGCCCATTATACGGAGTTTGCCATGGGCGATATTCTGATCTACGAAACCGAAGACCAGCAGGTGGAAGTCCGGCTGGAGCGGGAGACCGTCTGGCTGACTCAGAAGCAGATGAGCGAGCTGTTGGAAACCTCGACGGACAACATCAGCCTCCATCTGAAAAATATCTATGCCGACAATGAGTTATCGGAGGCGGCAACTACCGAGGATTTCTCGGTAGTTCGGCAGGAAGGGGGGCGACGGGTCCGGCGAACACTCAGGCATTACAATCTGGATGCCATCATTTCCGTTGCCTACCGGGTCAATTCACGGCGCGGCACGCAGTTCCGCATCTGGGCCACCCAGCGCCTGCGTGACTACTTGGTGAAGGGCTACGCCATCGACCGCCAGCGGCTGGAGCAGAACGCCCGGGAGCTGGAGCAGGCGCTGAAACTGGTGAAGAAGGCCGCTCGTTCCCCGGTGCTGGATACCGACGCGGGGCGCGGGCTGGTGGAGATCATCAGCCGCTATACCCAGACCTTTTTGTGGCTGCAGCGTTATGACGAGGGCCTGCTGAAGGAACCTGCGGGCCACAAGGGCGGGAAGCTGCCGTCACCCGAGGAGGCCATGGCCGACCTGGCCCGACTCAAGCAGGACTTGATGGCGCGCGGCGAGGCCACGGAGCTGTTCGCCCGTCCACGCGATGATGGGCTGGCAGGGATCTTCGGTAATCTGGAGCAAAGCGTCTTCGGTGAACCGGCCTATCCAACCATCGAGAGCAAGGCGGCGCACCTGCTCTATTTCGTGGTCAAGGATCACCCCTTTGCCGACGGCAACAAGCGCAGCGCGGCCTTTCTGTTCGTGGATTTTCTGCACCGTAACGGCAGGCTGTTCGATGCGGAGGGGCAGCCGATCATCAACGACACCGGATTGGCGGCACTGACCCTGCTGGTGGCGGAATCGGACCCGAAACAGAAAGCGATACTGATTCGGCTGATCATGAACCTGCTGGCGGATCAAGAGAAGCCAGATGAGTAGCGTCGGCCAAAAAGAACGCCGGACCCAGGCCCGGGTCGTCGGGCTCTTCCACAAGGAACTGGGCTACGACTACCTCGGCAACTGGATCGACCGCGAGAACAACCGCAACATCGAGGAGGGCCTGCTGCGCGATTGGCTGAAGCGGCGTGGCTATGCCGACAGCCTGATCACCCGTGCCCTGCACCAGCTCGACAAGGCAGCGGCGTTGGGCGAGGGCAAGCACCTCTACGATGCCAACAAGGCGGTCTACAGGCTGCTGCGGTACGGCGTGAAGGTCAAGGAGGGGGCTGGTGAGCCGTTCCAGACCGTGTGGCTCATCGACTGGGCGAAGCCGGAGGCCAACGACTTTGCTATTGCTGAGGAGGTCTCCGTCACCGGCGAGAATACCAAGCGCCCCGACATCGTGCTCTATGTGAACGGCATCGCCCTTGGCGTGCTGGAGCTGAAGCGCGCCACGGTGGCCGTGAGCGAGGGCATCCGCCAAAACCTCGACAACCAGAAGAAGGCCTTCATTCGGGGATTTTTCACGACCCAGCAACTGGTGATGGCGGGCAACGACACCGAGGGCCTGCGCTACGGCACCATCGAGACGCCGGAGAAGTATTACCTGGCCTGGAAGGAGACAGGTAATGATGAACGGACAATGGATAATGGACAATCATCGCTGTCCCCCCTGGATACTGCGCTACGGCAGCTCTGCAACAAGCAGCGGTTTCTAGAGATCATCCACGACTTCGTGGTCTTCGATGCCGGCATCAAGAAGCTGCCCCGCCACAATCAGTATTTCGGCGTCAAGGCGGCGCAGGCGCGGATTCGTGCCCGAGAGGGCGGCATCATCTGGCACACCCAGGGTTCGGGCAAGTCGCTGACCATGGTGTGGCTGACCAAGTGGATCCGCGAGCACGTGGAGAATGCCCGGGTGCTGGTGGTCACCGACCGCACCGAGTTGGACGAGCAGATTGAGCGCGTCTATCTGGGGGTCAATGAGGCCATCTATCGCACCCGAAGCGGCGCGGACCTCATTGCCCAGCTCAACACCACCGATCAGTGGCTGATGTGCTCGCTGGTGCACAAGTTCGGGCGCAGCGAGGATGCCGCCACGGACGAGTTCATCGACGAGCTGGAAAAGAGCCTGCCCAAGGGCTTCTCCGCCAAGGGCAATCTGTTCGTGTTCGTGGACGAGTGCCATCGCAGCCAGTCGGACAAGCTGCACAAGGCGATGAAGAAGATCCTGCCGGAGGCGATGTTCATCGGTTTTACCGGCACGCCACTGCTCAAGGCCGACAAGCAGAAGAGCATCGAGGTGTTCGGGCCCTATATTCACACCTACAAGTTCGACGAGGCGGTGCGCGACGGGGTGGTGCTGGACCTGCGCTACGAGGCGCGGGACATCGACCAGGTGCTGATCGCCCCGGACAAGGTGGACCAGTGGTTCGAGGCCAAGACGCGGGGGCTGTCGGATCTGGCGCGTGTCCAGCTCAAGCGGAAATGGGGCACCCTGCAGAAGGTGCTCAGCTCCCAGTCGCGGCTGGAGAAGATCGTCGCCGACATCCTGTTCGACATGGAGACCCGCGACCGTCTCATGAGCGGGCGGGGCAACGCCATGCTGGTCTCCAGCAGCATCTACCAGGCCTGCAAGCTTTACGAGCTGTTCAGCAGGACGCCGCTGGCCGGCAAATGCGCCATCGTCACCAGCTACAAGCCGTCGCCGGCCGACATCAAGGGCGAGGAGACCGGCGAGGGCATGACCGAGCGCCTGCGCCAATACGCCATCTATCGCAGGATGCTGGCCGACTGGTTCGAGCAGGACGAAGAAAAGGCTATGTATCGCGTCGATGAGTTCGAGCAGCAGGTCAAGGAGAAGTTCATCAAGGAACCGGGGCAGATGAAGCTGCTTATCGTGGTGGACAAGCTGCTTACCGGCTTCGACGCCCCGCCCGCTACCTATCTCTACATCGACAAGCAGATGCGCGACCACGGTCTGTTCCAGGCCATTTGCCGGGTTAACCGCCTGCACACCGAGGATAAGGAATACGGCTACATCATCGACTATAAGGATCTGTTCAAGTCGCTGGAGGGCGCTATCCAGGACTACACCGGTGAGGCGCTGGGTGGGTACGACAAGGCCGACGTGGCAGGTCTGCTGGAAGACCGGCTGGCCAAGGGCAGGGAACGCCTCGAAGAAGCGCTGGAACAGGTGCGCGCCCTGTGCGAGCCGGTCGAGCCTCCGAAGGATACCAGGGCCTATCTGCACTACTTCTGCGCCGCCGACACCGCCGACAAGGAGGCGCTCAAGGACAACGAGCCGAAGCGCATCGCGCTGTACAAGGCAGTCGCGGCCCTGCTGCGCGCCTTCGCCAACCTGGCCAACGAGCTGCCCGAGGCGGGCTACAGTGAGGCGGATATCGAGCGGCTTCGGTATGAAGTAAAGCACTACGAGCAGGTTCGGGAAGAGGTGAAGCTGGCCAGCGCCGACTACCTGAACATGAAGCTGTACGAACCGGCCATGCGCCACCTGCTCGATACCTATATCGAGGCCAAGGAAAGCCGCGTGCTGTCGGCTTTCGACGAACAGGGCCTGGTGGATCTGATCGTGCAACAGGGGCCGGAGGCATTCGAGCGCTTGCCCGAGAGCATCCGCTCGGACCGTGACGCCATGGCCGAGACCATCGAGAACAACCTGCGCAAGCTCATCATCGACGAGCAGCCCGTAAACCCGAAGTACTACGAGCGCATGTCCGAGCTGCTGGATGCGCTGATTGAGGAACGCCGGCAACAAGCACTGGAGTACGAGGAATACCTGCAGCGGCTGGTCGAGCTGTCGGAGAAGGTCAAGAACCCGGCCGGAGCATCCCACTATCCGCCCAGCATCAACAGCCCCGCGCGGCGCGCCCTGTATGACAACCTCAAGGACAGGCCCGAACTCGAGGCCATCGCCAGTGAAAGCGAGATGGTGGCCGACACCCAGGATCTGGCCGAACATCTTGCCCGGACCATCGACGAGGTGGTGCGCAAGACCAAGAAGGCCGACTGGCGTGGCAATCGCTTCAAGGAGCGGGAGGTGCGAAACGCTATTGCCGAAGTCATCGGTTCACATGATGAACTGGTGGATCTCTTGTTCGAAATCATGAAAAACCAGGATGAATACTGAACGCCACTACATCGAAGTCAGTGGCATCCAGGTGGAGGTGGTGCGCAAGGCGATCAAGAACCTGCATCTGGGCGTCTATCCACCCGAGGGCAGGGTGCGGATCGCCGCGCCGCTGCGGTTGGACGACGAAGCCGTGCGTTTGGCGGTAGTCGGACGCCTGGGATGGATACGCCGGCAACAACAGCGGTTCCGGCAGCAGGCGCGTCAAAGCCGGCGTGAGATGGTCACCGGCGAGACCCACTACGTCTGGGGCCGAAAATACCGGTTGGACGTGGTCGAGCAATGGGGCCGCCAGAAGGTGGAGCGAGCCGCTGGCCGGCGATTGCGTCTGACGGTCAATCCGGGCGCCGACAGAGCCCGTCGCGAGCGGGTGCTGAACGAATGGTACCGTTCTGAACTCAAGGCCCGTATTCCTGCGCTGATCGAGAAATGGGAACCCAGGCTGGAGGTGCAGGCCGCCTTTTGGGGCGTCAAGCGCATGCGCACCCGCTGGGGCACCTGCAATCCCGATAGCTGGCGCATCTGGATCAACCTGGAGCTGGCGAAGAAACCGCCCGAGTGCCTGGAGTACATCGTGGCGCACGAGCTTGCGCACCTGCTCGAACGCCACCATAACCAAAGCTTCCGCCAGCTCATGGACAGGCATCTTCCGCAGTGGCGAGCACGGCGGGAGCGGCTGCAGAGCGCACCGCTGGGGCATGAGGGCTTTTTGGAATTAAAGCCGTGAGCGGATACGCCAGTAGCATTGAAATGATGAGAGAACGCTTTTTGTTACGTTGCGTTTCGCGTAATGAATGCGGCCAATTGATCCGCCGGCAAAGGTTTGCTGAAGTAATAACCCTGAATCTCGTCACCGCCTTGCTCACGCAGGAAGGCGAGTTGCCCGTCTGTCTCCACCCCTTCGGCGATTGATTTCAAACCGAGACTCTTGGCCATGGAGATGATCGCGGTGACGATGGCCCGGCTACCTGCGTCGGTATGAATATCGCGCACAAAGGACTGGTCGATCTTGAGCTTGTAAATCTTGAATTTCTTGAGATAACTTAGCCATGAATAGCCGGTGCCGAAATCATCGATCGACATGCAAACGCCTCGTTCATGCAAGTCATTCATCACCTCGATTGCATACAGGGGGGTGGGCAGGCCGGTGGCGCTAATAATAGGCGTCGAATAGCGGTCGATAATCCTCCCATTATTCAACCGAATCTCTTTGGATGGAGTGGGGGCAATGAGGCAGGGCCGTGTCATCTAAATTCGTAAGCCGTTGAAAAGTGGAGCGGGCGTCTGCTCCGCCACGGTTAGATGACGTGGTCCTGGGGCCGTGGGGAGAAGTGGATTTTATTTCGCCGGAACCTTGCTAAAATGTGCCGTCTCGTTCGTTAGAAACAATCAGCCTCCCCATGCCTGCTTTTTGTTTTTGGATGTTGACGATTTCGCATTCATATGGAATGCGGGTCAGCGCCGGCATCGATACTTGTCCTGACTAAGATGTCAAGATTGAAAACCCCCGTTGCCGAAACCAGCAAACAAAGGCGTCTTTTCGGCGCGCGTCTCACCTTGATGGTGGGCGTGGTTTTTGTGCTGCTGGCAGGGGCTGTATACCGGCTGGTGAAACTTCAGGTCGTCGATCACCGTAATTACGCTCTCGCTGCACATGGCAATCGTGTGCGGATCGAACCGCTGCCGCCGCCGCGAGGTTTGATCTACGACAACAATGGCTATCTACTGGCTGAAAACAAGCCCAGTTATGCCTTGGTGCTGGTGCCGGATGAGGTTGCAAACGTGCATGAAACGGTCAATGCCTTGCGCCGCTGGCTGTCAATTCCATCCGCTGATATCAACCGCTTCTATCAATTATTGCGCATCACCCCGTCTTATCGGCCGGTGCCGTTGATGACGAATCTGCGGCCGCGTCAGATCGCCCGTTTCGCGGTAGAGGAGTACCGTTTTCCTGGGGTGCGTGTCCAGACGCAACTCGTTCGTTACTATCCTTACAAGAATCTGACCGCGGATTTCGTCGGCTATGTCGGACGCATCAACGCGGCCGAGCTGTCCAAGGTCAATGCGAACAATTATGCGGGAACCAATTACTATGGAAAAACCTGGCTGGAAGCCGATTTTCAATCGAAACTTCACGGCGATGTGGGTTACAAGGTCTATCGGGTCAACGCGGCCGGCCGCCCTCTGAAAACCCTGAAACAGCATTTGCCCGTCCCCGGTCGGGATCTCGTTCTGACGATAAACATAGGCATGCAACGGGTGGCCCAGCAAGCCATGAAGGGAAAGCAGGGGGCGGTGGTGGCGCTGAACCCGCGTACCGGAGCGATCCTTGCGTTGGTGTCCAGCCCCAGCTTCAATCCGAATGATTTCGTCAATGGCATCAGCGAAAAACAATATCATCAGTTGTTGAACAACCCCAACAAGCCATTATGGAATCGCGCGCTGGAAGCCGCCTATGCGCCGGGCTCCACCATCAAACCCTATATCGCCCTGGGTGCGCTGCAGGATGGCATCGTCACCGCAACGCAGAAAATTTTCGCCGGCCCGTACTGGGAAATTCCGCACGATCCGACCCACCACAAGTATTGGGACTGGACGCCTGCGGGCGCCGGTTGGACTGATGTGGAAAAGGCGATCGAGCAATCGGTGGATACCTATTTCTATCCGGTCGCCTACAAAATGGGAATAACGCGCCTTGATCAGACCTTGTCGATGTTCGGCTTCGGCCGAGATCCCATGCCCGGCCTGCCAGGTGTTTCCCGTGGCCTGTTGCCTTCGCCTGCCTGGAAGCGGAAGGCGTTGGGTCAGCCGTGGTACCCGGGCGATACGGTAGTCATGGGTATCGGCCAGGGCTATCTCGAAGTCACGCCCCTGCAACTGGCAAAGGCCGTATCGATCATCGCCATGCATGGAAACGGTTATGTTCCCCGTCTGGTGCGCGGCTGGTACGACCCTTTGACCGGAAAGATGCGCCGGAATACGCCTCAGCCTTTGCCGGCGATCCACCTTCGCAATCCGCAATACTGGAATGATGTCATCGCCGGCATGCATGATGTCACCGCCTCGCCGCATGGAACCGCCTATTGGTCATTTGTGGGCTTCAAGCATCCGGTCGCCGGCAAAACCGGCACGGCACAATTATTCACTACGCCGCACACCAATCCCTATGCACGGCAGGCGAAGGTGCCTTACTATCTTCGTGACAATGACTTGTTCGAATCGTTTACGCCGATCAAGCATCCTCAGTTGGTGGTCGTGGTGGTGGTCGAGCATACCGGCGTGATGATTGGCGCCGCCTCGCGGGTGGCGCGCAAGGTGATGGCCTACTGGTATGCTCATCGTTCCCAGATCGATCGGCCGTTCTCTAAACTGGTTCTGCATACCCAGCTTCCGGAAAAACCGGCAAAAACAGTGCCCGCCCGAAGTAAAAAACCAGCCCATCCGCCCGGCAAGCGAATCGAAGTCATCATTCAGCCCGGCGATACCCTATGGAAAGTCGCTCATCGCTACAAGGTCACCATCAAGGATTTGATGGTGTGGAATCATCTTTTCAGCGTTCAACAGCCTATTTTGGTCGGTCAGAAGCTGGTGGTGTGGCGCAAAACCACTGCAAAATCGCATTGAGGATGTGTATCCATGTTGACTGAAAGTCTTGCTGGCAATACAGCGGCCCGTTTTGGATCGATCAAGTTCGACGCGCCTCTGCTGGTCGCTGTCCTGCTGGTTTTTCTGGTGGGTGAAGCTGTGTTGTATAGTGCTTCCGGACCGGGTTACAGCGTTGTGATCCATCAGGCGGTCAAGTTTTTCATCGCCTTGGGCGTCATGCTGTTCGTGGCGCAGATCCCGCCTCACGATCTGCGCCGGCTCAGCCCTGCGTTCTACGTGGTGGGGGTGGGCCTATTGGCGCTGGTGCTGGTGCATGGGCACGCCGAGCTGGGAGCGCGGCGCTGGCTGGATTTCGGCCCGCTCCGGGTGCAGCCGTCGGAATTCATGAAGTTGGCCGTCCCCATGATGCTGGCATGGCTGATAAGCCGCAAACCCTTGCCCATTGGCCTGGGTGACATCGGCCTGTCTTTGCTCGTTCTCGCGCTGCCTTTTTTGTTGATCTACAAGGAACCGGATCTGGGTACGGCTTTGATCATGGCCATGGCGGCGATCATCATTATCGTGCTTGCAGGCGCACGTTGGCGTTATATGTTGATTGGAGCCGTGATTGGCCTTGCTCTCTTGCCCGTGGCCTGGCATTTCATGCACGCGTATCAGCGCGAACGCATCCTTGTTTTCCTGGATCCGGCCAATGCGCCGCTTGGCGCCGGTTATCACATCGTGCAGTCGATGATTACCATCGGCTCGGGCGGGGTCTATGGCATGGGGTGGCCGCATGCCCCGCAGGCTCAACTCGGCTTTCTTCCGGAAAGCCGCACCGATTTCATCTTTGCGGTTTTCGGCGAGGAGTTCGGCTTGTTCGGAGGGCTCGCGCTGTTGGCAATCTATCTCTTCATCATCTTGCGCGGCTTATACATTGCCTGGCGCGCAAGCGACAATTATTCACGCCTTCTTGCCGCGAGCCTCTCGCTGATTTTCGCAATCGAGGTGTTCGTCAACATCGACATGACCTTGGGATTGCTGCCTGTGGTCGGCGTGCCCTTGCCCTTTATGAGTTACGGTGGAACTTCGCTGGTCAGTATGGCAATGGTACTTGGAATCTTGCAGAGTATCGCGGCGCACAAGCCTCTTGTTCCCTCATGAGTTCAGAAAACGGTGGATTTTTGGGGTGTGGCAGAGGGCGCGGGGATTTCATCGCCGGCACTTAGTGAGGTTCGACAGAGGGCTCGAGCAGTTAAGCAGTTACTTGCACGATATTGCGCGTTCATATACAAATTAAGCATGTCTAGTAAGATGGTCAGTATTCGCGAAGCCGGCGAGTTCCTGGGCGTCGTGCCTCAAACGCTG
>Ga0256829_1000322_pt1 | contig 52222 bp, 72 predicted proteins | sample 131447metaG_FD_185979 | JGI IMG/M metagenome (GOLD analysis project Ga0256829, IMG submission 185979) | Hydrothermal vent microbial communities from Lau Basin, Pacific Ocean - 131-447 | ecosystem: Environmental > Aquatic > Marine > Hydrothermal vents | place: Pacific Ocean: Lau Basin | collected...
CGCGGTGAGAAAGCCCCTTCTTGAGCACTCAAGGGAGGAGCTGGAGAACCTGTTCAGGGTAAACACCCTCGCGCCCGTGGAGCTCACGAGGATGCTCCTCCCAGTGCTCCCAAAGGGTTCGACCGTAGTGTTCATAATCAGCGGCGTCGCCTTTATCAACGTCCCCGAGCTCCCATCCTACTGCGCCGCCAAGGGCGCCCTTCACTACCTCGCGGTAAACCTCGAGCGGGAGCTTGAGGGGAGGGGGATCAACGTTGTGCGCGTTTATCCCAAGCAGGTCAAAACAGGTTTCTTCACCAGAAACGGGGTTCCATACCCAAAGGGCTCAATAGAACCCGCAGCGGTGGCCGGAGCAATTCTTGAAGGTATCGAGCGGGGCAGGCGCGAGGTCTTTGTTCCGGGTTACCTGAAACTCCTCAAGTACCTCCCGAACTGGCCGGTCTTTACGTACCGCTTTAGGTATTAGTCGGGTTTATAAGGGGGAGATTAAACTTAGTGCGATAACGCTCACCGGGTGATGCTCATGGCGAGGGATGAGGTTAGGAGGATTTTACCTGCAGATATAAAGCGTGAAGTTTTGGTTAAAGACGATAGGGCGGAGACCAACCCCAAGTGGGGCTTTCCACCGGAGGAAAGGCCCCTGGAGATGCACATACAGTTTGGCATAATTAACCTTGACAAGCCGCCCGGTCCTACGAGTCACGAGGTCGTTGCGTGGATAAAGAGGCTCTTCAACCTCAACAAAGCCGGCCACGGCGGAACCCTTGACCCTAAGGTCAGCGGAATCCTCCCGGTCGCGCTTGAGAGGGCAACCAGAGTTGTTCAGGCGCTCCTCCCGGCCGGTAAAGAGTACGTCGCGTTGATGCACCTCCACGGCGACGTTCCAGAGGACAGAATCCGCGCGGTTATGAGGGAGTTCGAGGGCGAGATAATCCAGAGGCCCCCGCTCAGGAGTGCGGTGAAGAGAAGATTGAGGACCAGAAAAGTCTACTACATCGAGGTGCTCGAGATAGACGGCAGGGACGTTCTGTTCAGGGTGGGCGTCGAGGCAGGGACCTACATCCGCTCGCTTATCCATCACATAGGCCTGGCCCTTGGCGTTGGCGCTCACATGGCCGAGCTGAGGAGAACGAGGAGCGGTCCCTTCAAAGAGGACGAGACTCTCGTGACGCTTCACGACCTCGTCGACTACTACCACTTCTGGAAGGATGGCGGCATCGAGGAGTACTTCAGGAGGGCGATACAGCCGATGGAGAAAGCCGTTGAGCACCTGCCCAAGGTGTGGATTAGGGATTCCGCCGTTTCGGCGGTTACCTACGGCGCGGATTTGGCGATTCCGGGGATAGTTAAGTTAAACAGGCGGATAAAGCCTGGGGATCTGGTCGCCGTGATGAGTCTCAAAGATGAGCTTATCGCCCTTGGAAAGGCCAAGATGGGCAGTGGGGACATGATGAAGAGGAGCAAGGGTATAGCCGTTGATGTGGACAAGGTGTTCATGCCGAGGGAGTGGTATCCGAGGCTCTGGTAGCGGCCCTTGCTGATGCAAGCGCCGGCGGAAGGTTGGGTGCTGTTTTGATTTTTAGTTTTTTAGTGGGTTTGTTCTCAACTTTGCTTTTTGGTAAGTGTCTTACTTTTAAAACGGCGTCCGAATGACGCCGTTTAGAGGATGAAACTCTGTAAAACCGTTAAGATTTCAGTACAAACCCATTTCCAAAACCATTAGCTTTTAGCGTGCACGACTCAAACTCCCCCATCTAAACTGTTTGAGCTTTTTGATGAAACTTTTCCCAAGAACAGTTTCTTGGTCAAGCTTTGCGTGAGCAAAGGTTACTGGGGGGCTGACGCCCACGCCCGAAACTTTTATTGCATAAAACGATCGTTTGTATCCTTTTGTTCGCTCTTTTACTCTGGCCTCTTTTGACTCATTCTCGTCGTTTTGATACGGTTGAAAATTGAAAATCCTACGAAAAAAAAACGTTAGTTAATTCAACTTGTAAAAGAAAAAGCTTATATAGTTTCACGTATTATCAAGAGTGACCAACTGGTTGGGTGGTGGTCATGAACTGGAGGAGGACTGCGTTCGGGGTTTTCCTCGTTGCCATGGTGTTGAGCCTGCAGTTGATAGCCGCTCCCCAAGCTATGGCAATGAGCACAAACAACACCAGCGTTACCTTCCGCAGGGCCGTTGTTGCCTGGTATGATGAGAAGGGCAGGCTCCAGATGAACGTTACGTGGATTAATAAGGTTGTGAACTTTACTAACCTGACGAAGGGCTGTCCGCTCCACAAGTCCAACGCGACTCCAAAAGTTAACGTTTCAATAGTTACCCTTTACAATATGAGTAAGAAGCATGAACAGTTGCTGTTCTTTAGACTGAACTTCTACAACAGCACGTTTAATTACACAATGTACGCGCTCGTTTATCGCGCCGAGAGGAGCCAGTACAACTTCACTCTCGTCACAAGAATCTTTACTGACCCTAAGAGTGGCGAGTACAGAGCTTACCTGACCGGGATGAACATTGCTCCGAAGGATGAGGACAGGGTTGTGCCCGTTGAGGATGCTGTTATTATCAAAAACAACCTTACCCTCTCGCAGTATTACTGGACTCTCAACAGGGTCCTCATGAATCTTAGGAGGCATGACGAGACCGCTTGGATTTGGGGCAGGAGCGCTCGCGAGCTAAGACACTTATCACATCTTGTGAAGTTGAAGTTACCAGAATACAACCAAGAAAAAGCAATGGGAATGTCAGTGTCAATGGATTTCTCATGGGGTTGTATATCATCTATAATATCCTGCCTCGGCAGCATTGCAGGCCTTGGATTTGGAGCATTGGGGACATGCCCGCTCTGTGCTCAGGTTGTAACATGTATCCCGGCATGCGCTACTATTTTTACCGCCTGGACCTGTCTGCTGTGCTTAGGTACCGGAGCAGCAGGGTGCTTTGCCTGTGCAGCGACACTATTAGGTATAGCTAGTTGTGCAGCTGCAGCAAGCTGTCTGTAACTTTTTATTTCTTTTTACACTACAAACGGATTGGGGTGACCAAGCATGAAATTGAAGCACCTTATACCACTTCCTTTTACTATTTTAGCCCTAGTTTATGGTGTTTATAAGGTAGATGTCCTCCCAATTTTTGTGGGGGTTTTATCCACATTGCTGTACTTTCCCTGTTTGAAATCTGAATGTGAGGAGGAATTAGTACTATGCGGTAGTGTAGCCCTCTTTTCATCTGTTCTCTCAATCTGGGGAAGCTGGATTAAGTACCTAAGCCTTTTAGGAGTTTTATTACTTCTTTTTCTGCAGTTATCAACCCTCTTGAGAAGATGAGATATGTGATGGATAGCAGCTATGGACCCGACAAAGGTTACAGCAATAGCATGTGCCGGATGTTTTGGTATCATTGTAGTTTCATGTCTCGTAGAGTGCGCGTTAGGTCTTTAAATTCCTCAGTGTAAAAACTGTACAAGGTGATAGATTTGGATAAGATAACCGAGGAGGAGTTATTAAGGTCGGTCCCCATTTTTTTCTTTGTTTTTATGGGTTATGCATTTTTATGGCAAGCTATGAATCGAAGGATACCTGCAGTAGGTGCCCCTATAACTTCACTAATATTGAGTCTTGGGACAGTTCCTCTACGTATCTGGTACAGACACAGGAGGGGGTGGTGACGTGAGGCCGGCACTCGGCCTTCTTGGCCTTGTTCTCTACGCGATTCTCGAGGTGGCGGGTTTTTACTTGACCACTCCACTCTGGAGGGCGGTTCTTTTTATACTGAGCATTGTTCCCGTAACGCTAATGGCCTTCCTCTTCGTTGACCACCTGGGCGAGCTCAAGGATTCCAGAAAGTTCGCCTCGTTCGTCACCCTCCTAATCGTCCTGACCATTGTGGGCTCTATTTACCACGGGACCGCGAGCAAAGAGAACTTAACCGGACTGCTGCTCTTCGCGCTATTCGTCTGGGCACTGATCCCGCTAAGCAAAAAGTAAAATCTTAAAGTCAAATGAGGGGTGAAAACTTATGCTATGGATAGAGTACGGAGCCTACGCGGGGATACTTGGGGGGGCACTTTATCTCCTTTTACTTTTTGCGTTCAGGGATTCCCTTGCAGGCAGGAGCAGAATCTCGTGGATAGTTCAGCTGGAGATGGCGGTCTTCATGATCCTCTTGGGCCTCATGACCTGGGAAGCCCGTACTGGTGGCTCTTCCACGTACGTGGGCGCAGTTGGATGGATATGGCTGGCAGTGGTTATAGTGACGGTGCTTATTGGCTTTAAGTGGCGTTAGCCCTGTAGACCAACTCCTTCCCCCATCTTTATAAACCCCTCCCCTTACCCCCGACCATGAGCCACTATTACTCCGAAGAGCCCAACGTCCCGCTGAAGATGAAGACTATAGAGTTCTGCATCAGAGGTTATTGTTTCAAGTTTATAACCGCCAGCGGGGTCTTCTCCTTCGGGAAGCTCGACCGCGGAACGGAACTGCTCATAGAGAGCATGGTGCTCGATGATAGCTGGCGCGTCCTGGATCTGGGGTGCGGCTACGGTGCCATCGGCATCGTCGCGTCCCGTTTTGTGAACTACGTGGTGATGACCGACGTCAACAGGCGCGCTGTCAAAATCGCGAGGAAAAATTTAAAAATCAACGGCGTTAGAAACGCCGAGGTTAGATGGGGGAGCCTCTACGGGCCGGTTAGGGGCGAAAAATTCGATACCATCATTACTAACCCCCCGGTGCACGCCGGAAAGGATGTCCTGAGGGAAATAGTTATAAACGCTCCCCGGCATCTCAACGATGGAGGCCTCCTGCAGCTCGTTATCAAGACAAAGCAGGGGGCAAAGTATATTAAGGCTCTAATGGATGACCACTTCACTGAAGTGAGAGAACTGGCTAAGGGATCTGGCTATCGCGTGTATGCCGGGATCGCCTAGCCTGGGATGGCGCGGGCCTTGAGAGCCCGTGTCCACTTGGACACCGGGGTTCAAATCCCCGTCCCGGCGCCAAAATCCTCTAAGAAGGATGTGGAGGTGTATTCGCAATGACCGAGAATTTCAGACACATCGTCCGTGTGGCGGGTGTTGACCTTAAGGGAGATAAGCAGCTGAGATGGGCCCTCACGGGCATTAGGGGTATAGGAATAAACTTCGCCACGATGGTGCTCAGAGTCGCTGGCATAGACCCGTATATGAAGACTGGCTACCTGACTGACGAGCAGGTTAAGACAATAGAGAAAATCCTCGGGGACCCAGTTGCCCACGGTATTCCTGCTTGGGCAGTCAACAGACCGAAGGACTACGGAACCGGTAAGGACATGCACTTTACTACCGCCAAGCTTGCCATGGCTTGGCGTGAGGATGTCAACAGGCTGAGGAGGATAAAGTCCTACCGTGGCATAAGGCTCGAGCGCGGTCTGCCCGTTCGCGGCCAGAGGACGAGGTCGAACTTCAGGCACGGTAGTACACTCGGTGTCAGCAGAAGGAAGAAGTGAGGTGATGTAAATGGGAGACCCCAAGAGACAGAGAAAGATGTATGAGACTCCATCTCACCCGTGGATCAAGGAGAGGCTCGACCGTGAGAGAGTCCTCATGAAGAAGTATGCCCTCAAGAACAAGAAGGAGCTCTGGAGACACGAGACCCAGCTCAAGGAGTTCAGGAGAAGGGCTAGGAGACTCCTCGCCGCCCGTGGAAAGCAAGCTGAGATTGAGAGAGATCAGCTACTTCAGAGGCTCAGCAGACTTGGCCTCCTTCCTGCAGATGCGATGCTTGATGACGTTCTCTCGCTTGCCCTTGAGGACGTCCTTGATAGACGCCTCCAGACGATAGTCTTCAAGAGGGGCCTTGCTAGGACCATCGGGCAGGCTAGGCAGCTCATCGTCCATGGCCACATTGAGGTAAACGGTCAGGTTATCCGCTCTCCAGGTTATCTTGTCCTCAAAGAGGAGGAAGGGGTCATAACCTACTCGAGAAACTCTCCCTTTGCCAAGGAGAGCCACCCCGAGAGGATGGTTATTGAACAGGCCAAACAGGGTGGTGAAGCATGAGTGAGGAAGTTCAGCAGGTTAACCTCAAAAGGAAGGAGAAGTGGGGAGTTGCCCACATCTACTCCTCCTACAACAACACCGTCATCCACATCACCGACCTCACCGGGGCCGAGACGGTCAGCAGGTGGAGTGGTGGTATGGTAGTCAAGGCTGATAGGGACGAGCCTTCCCCATACGCGGCTATGATAGCCGCCAGGAGGGCCGCTGAGGAGGCCATGGAGAAGGGCTTTACCGGCGTTCACATCAAGGTTCGCGCCCCAGGAGGAAGCAAGAGCAAAAGTCCCGGTCCGGGTGCTCAGGCCGCAATACGTGCCCTCGCCAGGGCGGGCCTCAGGATAGGAAGGGTTGAAGATGCCACTCCCATTCCGCACGACGGTACCAGACCGAAGGGCGGGAGAAGGGGCAGGCGTGTCTGACCCCTTAAAACCTCTTTTTTGGTGATGCCTATGGAGCCAAAATTCCGGATTCTTGAGAGAAGAGATGACTCGATTAAGTTCATCGTCGAGGGCATCGACGTTCCCTTTGCCAACGCCCTCAGGAGAACCATCCTCGCAGACGTTCCTACCTTTGCCGTTGACGAGGTCGAGTTCTTTGAGAACGGTTCTGCTCTCTTCGATGAGATAATCGCCCACAGGATAGGAATGATTCCACTCACCACTCCCATTGAGAGGTTTTCGCTTGATGCACTTGAACTCGATGATTACATCGTTACCCTCTCTCTGGAGGTTGAGGGTCCTGGGATGGTGTACTCCGGCGACTTGAAGAGCAGCGATGCAGGTGTAAGGCCAGCCAATGAGGACATCCCGATAGTAAAGCTCGCCGAGGGACAGAAGCTTACACTCAACGCCTACGCAAAGCTCGGCCGAGGAAAAGATCACGCCAAGTGGCAGCCCGGCTTCGTATACTACAAATACCTCACGGAGATACACGTGAGCAAGGAAGTTCCGGGCTGGGAGGAACTCAAGGTCCTCGCCGAAAGACGCGGTCTGCCAATTGAGGAAACCGGAGAGGAGTTGGTCGTAACTACCACCAAGGCCTTCTACCTGCCGGGGAAGTTTGACGAGTACACCGGTGATAAGATACGTGAAGAGGTAATCCCCGGTTCGTTCGTCTTTACCGTGGAAACCAATGGTGAACTTCCCGTTGAGGAAATAGTGACCACAGCCCTTAAAATCCTTATGAGAAAGAGCGATAGATTTATAAACGAGCTTCATAAACTAGCCGACTGACGCGGGGGTAGCCGAGCCTGGCCAAAGGCGCGGGATTCAGGGTCCCGTCCCGTAGGGGTTCCGGGGTTCGAATCCCCGCCCCCGCACCAGTATTTACGCTCACCCCGTTAAACTGTCGGTTTCCCTGCGAGAGCTTTAAGGAGGTATGTTCATGGTTAAGAGAACCGGACCCACTGACATCAACCTGAGGAGGCTCATCCGCTACCTCAGAAAGAAGTCGAACGAGGAGGGCGTCAAGATATGGAAGGACATAGCCTGGCGCCTTGAGAGACCTAGGAGGCAGAGGGCTGAAGTAAACGTCAGCAAGATCAACCGCTACACCAAGGAGGGAGACACCATCATCGTTCCAGGAAGCGTCCTTGGTGCGGGCAAGCTCGAGCACAAGGCCACCGTTGCCGCTTGGAAGTTCAGTGAGACAGCCAAGAGAAAGATATTAGATGCCGGTGGAGAGGTCCTCACCATTGAGGAGCTCATCGAGAGAAATCCCAAGGGTATTGGAGTAGTTATAATGGAGTGATGGGCCATGAGGATTATCAATGCTGAAGGACTTATCCTTGGAAGGCTCGCCTCGAAGGTCGCCAAGATGCTCCTCGAGGGCGAGGAGATAGTCATAGTCAACGCTGACAAGGCCATCATCACCGGCAACAGGGAGGACATCTTTGCCAAGTACAAGCAAAGGACCGGACTTAAGACTAGGAGCAATCCAAGAAGGGGGCCGTTCTATCCAAAGAGGAGCGACGAGATAGTCAGAAGAACCATTAGGGGAATGCTTCCTTGGAAGACCGACCGTGGCAGGAAGGCCTACAGGAGGCTTAAGGTCTACGCGGGAATCCCAAGGGAGTTCCAGGATGGAGCGTTCGAGACGATAATTGAGGCAGATGCCTCGCGGATTGCTACCCCTAAGTACGTCACCGTTGGAGAGATTGCCAAGTTCCTCGGTGGAAAGTTCTGAGGTGAGAAAGATGAGGGTCATCCAGACTGCTGGTAAGAGAAAGACGGCCATCGCGAGGGCCACCATCCGAGAAGGAAAGGGTAGGATAAGGATCAACCACAGGCCGGTTGAGGTAATCGAGCCAGAAATTGCTCGCTTCACCATTATGGAGCCGCTCGTCCTTGCCGGCGAGGAGATTGTGGGCAAGGTTGACATCGACGTAAGCGTTGAAGGCGGCGGCTTCATGGGGCAGGCCGAGGCCGCGCGCGTTGCCATAGCTAGGGCTTTAGTTGAGTGGACCAACGACATGAACCTGAAGGAAAAGTTTATGAAGTACGACAGAACCATGCTCGTTGGGGACAGCAGGAGAACCGAGCCCCATAAGCCCAACCGCTCAACCAAGGGTCCCAGGGCCAAGAGGCAGAAGTCATACCGCTGATGCCTTTCCTTTAATATTGAAAGGGGTGATACGGGTGATAGTCCCCGTCAGGTGCTTTACCTGTGGAAGGGTTATAGGAGACAAATACTACGAGTTTAAGGCTAGGGTCGAGAAGGGTGAGGACCCTGAGAAGGTGCTCGACGACCTCGGCGTTGAGAGGTACTGTTGCAGGAGAACCCTGCTGAGCCATGTCGAGCTGATTGACCAGGTAATGTCGTACAGGGTGTACTGAAAAACCGCATTTCTTGGGGGGCCGTGGGGTAGCTTGGTCTATCCTCTCGGCTTGGGGTGCCGGAGACCCGGGTTCAAATCCCGGCGGCCCCACCAAAATTTGCACTGGTTTCCTGAAAGTTAGTGGGGGTGGTGGCAGTGTTTGAGTATACCCGCTTTGAAAAGGCCCGCATTATAGGGGCTAGGGCACTCCAGATAGCGATGGGAGCGCCAGCCCTCATAGACGTCCCGGAAGGGATCACGCCGCTTGAAGCTGCTCTGCTCGAGTTCAGGAAGGGTATAATACCTCTCACCGTAATAAGGCCGAGCTGATGTGAGATGACGGTGATAGCGAACGTTGTCGGCAGGGTTGCAGTGCTCAGGGGTAGCAGATACTCCGTTGAGGTGGATGTCCTGACAAACTCGGGCTTCGGTCGTTTTGCTTCACCCGTAGATGAGAGCCCGAGCCTCTACATAGCGGAGGCTCATAGGGCCGTCAGCGAGGTTGACGAGATAATCGGTCCCGAGCTTATAGGCCTCGACGCGAGCGAGCAGGAGCTTATAGACAGTTATCTCTGGGAGATAGATGGCACAGATGACTTCAGCCACATTGGGGCAAACACCGCTCTTGCCGTTTCGGTGGCCGTTGCGAAGGCCGCCGCAGGTGTGAGGAAATCTCCACTTTACAGCTACCTCGGTGGAACGTTCACGACAGAGCTTCCTGTGCCGATACTTGAGGTTGCCAGTGGGGATGACTTTGATTACTACGTTACCGTCCGTGACCTCATGGAGATTACGGATATAGTTGATGCAGCCATAAAAGTCAGCGAAAACGTGGTTGCTCCTGATATGGGCGTTGAAGCACTATCCAAATCGACTGAGAGGGCATCCAACGAGCTGGGTCTTGATGTTGCGCTCGGCCTTGCCCAAAAGAGACCTCTCGAAACCGAGGAAGTGCTCTCCCTTGTGGAGGACAACAATATAGCCTATATAAAACCCCTCGGCGACGAGGAGCTGTTCCTTGAACTAATCGCGGGAACCCATGAGGTGTTCATAGACGGCGAATACCTCTTCCGTGAGAAGGGCATCCTCGACAGGCGCTACTTCAACGCGCTTTCCATAAAACCCATAAACCTTGGCACTCTCACCGACTTATACAATCTCGTAAACGACGCGAAGTCGGAGAGGATTGTTCCTATCCTCTCGGAGGCTCGCTACGAGTCCTCCGATGAGGCCCTGGCTCACGTTGCGGTGGGCCTCCGCTGTCCGGCGATGGTCTTCCGGAAGGACTCCATCGCCAAGCTCAACGAGCTGATAAGAATCGCCGAAGATTTGGGCGAAAGGGGAAGGATAATAACCTTTGAAGGATGAGGAGGTGTAAAGAATGGAGGAATACCTTGTTCCACTCGACCAGTACCTTGCAGCGGGTGTCCATATAGGCACCCAGCAGAAAACCCAGGACATGAAGAAGTTTATCTACCGTGTCAGGCAGGACGGCCTCTACGTCCTCGACGTGAGGAAGACCGATGAGAGGCTTAGGGTCGCCGGCAGATTCCTCGCCAGGTTTGACCCAGAGAACATCCTAGCCGTGAGTGTCAGGCTCTACGGTCAGAAGCCCGTCAAGAAGTTCGGTGAGGTCACCGGTGCCCGCGCCATACCGGGCCGTTTCCTCCCGGGAACCATGACTAACCCCCAGGTTAAGAAGTTCGTTGAACCTGACGTTCTCATCGTCACCGATCCGAGGGCGGACCACCAGGCCATGAAGGAGGCCATCGAGATTGGCATCCCAATAGTTGCCCTAGTTGACACCGAGAACTTCCTGAGCTACGTTGACCTTGCCATCCCCACCAACAACAAGGGAAGGAAAGCTTTGGCTCTTATCTACTGGATCCTCGCGAGGGAGGTCCTTTACAACAGGAAGGGGATCGGGAGCAGGGAGGACTTCAAGGTTCCGGTTGAGGACTTTGAGATGAGGATCATTAGGACTTGAGGGGGAAGCTTTTTAATTCCCCCTTCTTACTCTGGCTCACGCGGGGGTGCCCGAGCCTGGCCAAAGGGGGCGGACTTAAGATCCGTTGCCGAAGGGCTACGCGGGTTCAAATCCCGTCCCCCGCACCAAAGGTTTAAAAGCCGTCCCGTGTAGGTGTGGACGGTTCAATGTCACGAGGTGATCATGATGGCGAGATTCCCTGAGGCTGAGGCCAGAATCTTCAGGAAGTACGTTTGCATGCGCTGCGGCGCCACCAATCCGTGGAAGGCCAAGAAGTGCAGGAAGTGCGGCTACAAGGGCCTTCGCCCGAAGGCAAAGGAACCGCGCGGTGGAATGGGACGCTGAGATTGTTCAGCTTTGCGTCTATTCCTTCTTTTCAGTGTTTTGAATTCTAAAATACTCAAGGTTGTCATTCGCCTTTCAGCTTGGAGACCATTTCCTCGAGGAACTTAACACCCTCTTGAAGGAGTTTTTCCCCTTCCGGCGTGAGGATGTAGTACTTCCTTGAGGGCTTCCCAGTGTGACTCTCTTGCCATTCCGCAGTCACATAGCCCTCTTTCTCAAGCTTGTACAGAACGACATAGGAGCTAACGGTGGCAGGTTCAAACTCAAACGCCTCCCTTATCCTCTCCTTAAGCTCGTAGGCGTACATTGGCCTCTCCTTTAGAAGCCTCAGAATGTAAAGCCACAGTACTTCCTTGGTTATCTTGTTCCGGAGCCTCTCCATAGGGGTCGTCATGCTCTCACCCTGTTTTACAATCTGGAAATATTTTGCGTTTGTTTAATTTAAACGTTTTGGCGATAAGGTTTTATCTTCCGAGGTCTAGTTTTTCCTAGGTGATGGGATGCAGTTCGACGTTAACACCATGATGGGCGACGTGGGTGTAGGTGCGGTGGTGGGCTTTGTTACTGGCTACGCCATAAAGAAGGTGATGAAGCTGACGCTGGCTCTCATTGGAGCCTACGTTGCAAGCCTCTTCTGGCTCCAGCAGAAGGGAGTTATAGTGATAGACAAGGATAAGCTCTTTAACCTCGTTGGGCAGTGGAGTCAGGAGATACTAACAGCAGGAGAGAAGGTAATAGGCCTCCTCCCTGGGACGACGGCTTTCCTTGGCGGGTTCATCCTTGGCTTCCACAAAGGTTAAATTTCCTTCCCCGCTTCATTTTGCATGAGCTATGAGAGGAAGGTTCTGGTTCATCATTCCCTTGCTTCCATAGTTGCCCTTGGAATTACTGGGCTTGCCAGGCTTCTCTATAGTGTTATCATAGCTCGCAGGTTCGGCGTTGAAACTCTTGGCCTTGCCAACGCCCTTATCTCCCAAGCATTCTTCCTTGCAATTCCCCTCAGTTTCTTTGCAGTTGCCGTTAGTAAGTACTCCGCAGAGTTTCTGGGCAGAAATAGTGGGGAATCCATCAGGGCTATCACCCTTCCCGCGTTCCTCCTCCCCTTCGCCGGTTTGATACTCCTTCCATTCAACGTTTACATTGCTATGCTGGCGGTGTTCAGAGGGGTACAACTTACCCTCAGGGGCTTTCTCTATGGAATTCACCGGGGGGAGCACTATGCGTATATAATATCCCTTGCCTTTCTCGGCTTTTTGGTGGGTTTTCTTCTGCCGAACGCCCTAGCACCTTACATCCTCTTCCTCGGGATTATATCCGCCCTAGCGTGGGCTTACCTTCTCCGCTTTCGGCTCATCAGCCGCCCTCGCGGGAAGGAGCTTCGGCTCATAACATCCTACTCTACTTTTGCGTTCCTCGGCACTCTTTCGGGTGTTTTTCTCATCCAGGGTCCTTACTTCATGAGCGAGCGACTCTCCAACGCTGAAGTTGCAGGAATGGTCTCCGCGGTTCTCTCCACGGTGTTTTTGCTTACATATCTTCCCCAGGTTCTTCAGTCTGCCATAATGCCCCTCTTTTCTTACAAGCATGGGAAGAACGAACGGGAGTACATAAGGCGCCTGGCGGATGAGAGTACCCTCTTTCTCATTCTTGTTACCTCTGCAACCGTTTTTGTCCTCATGCTCTTTGGTAGAGAGCTTCTCTCGCTCGTCTTTGACTTTAGAATAGGCCCCTCACTTTACATTGCCCTCATGGCGGTTGAGGTTTACATAGCCTACAACCCGAGCATAGTGGCCTTGAACTCCACGTCCTACGTTAAGCATGCCACCGCGGTTTCCCTCGCCGGCGCCAGCGTGGCTCTAATCTCGTGGTTTCTCCTCATACCTGCCTTTGGGGACGTTGGGGTCATGATTGGCCTGTTCCTAGCTTACGCCTCCATCTTGGTCGGCGTTGCGTGGCTGTCCAACAGGCTCCTACAGGTTTCCCCCAGGGTTTATGAACCTTTGGCAGTCTCCCTTCTCCTCCAGGTGGCGGTTTTCGTCTCAAAATCCGTGCTCCTCGCAGGTTTTATTGTGTTCCTCGTCTATGAGAGGAAAAACCTTTTGAGAATAATCTCATCCCTCGGGACTTGAATCCTCCGGAAAGCACACAGAATAGCCTGGTGGGGCCGCCGAGATTTGAACTCGGGTCCCCGGCTCCCGAAGCCGGAAGGATAGGCCAAGCTACCCCACGGCCCCACTATCCGGTGATAAGGGAATTCGCAGGACTTATAAAGTTTACGGATTTACTGGATGCGTTGGAGGGGGGAACGTGAGGGTTTCCATAGTGATACCAACGTACAACGAGAGGGACAACCTTGAAGAGCTGTTTGAGAGGATAAGCAACGCTATGAAAGGTTATGACTATGAAATCATCGTTGTGGACGATGATTCTCCTGATAGAACATGGGAGTTTGCCCAAAAGCTCTCGGAGAGGTACCCCGTGAAGGCCATTAGGCGGATGGACGAGAAGGGTCTCTCCTCTGCTGTAATTAGGGGCTTCAAAGAGGCCTCTGGAGATGTTTTCGTTGTCATGGATGCTGACCTTCAGCACCCGCCCGAAAAGATCCCCGAGCTGGTAGAGGCGATAGAGAAGGGAGCAGACATAGCGATAGCCAGCCGTTACATCCCCGGCGGGGCAGTCAAGAACTGGTACTGGTACAGGAAGCTTATCTCCAAGGGTGCGATAATGATAGGTCGGCTCGCCCTCCCAAAGATAAGGGACGTGAAAGATCCTGTTAGCGGATTCTTCGCCATCAAAATGGGGGTCGTTGATGGAATCGAGCTTAATCCGATAGGCTTCAAGATACTCATGGAGATACTCATAAAGGGACACTACAACAAGGTCGTCGAGGTACCCTTCACCTTTGGTCTCAGGAAGGCCGGCGAGAGCAAGCTGAGCGGGAAGACGATGGTTAAGTACCTGAAGCACGTTTACCGTCTTATGCACTGGGAGGGTGAGCTGGACAGGATAATCAAGTTCACTCTGGTCGGTCTCTCGGGGGTTTTTGTCAATGAGGGATTTCTCTGGGCTTTCGTTAATTTCCTAGGCTGGGGTAAGATACTCGCCAACATCCCGGCGACCGAGCTGGCCATCCTCAACAACTTCACTTGGAACGACCTCTGGACCTTCAAGGACCTCAAGAGAAAGCCCCCCTGGAGGCGGCTCCTTGACTACCACATTGCCGCACTGACAGGGGCGCTGGTTCAGTGGGTTCTCTATGCTGGCTTGGTCTCCCTTGATTTCAACTACCTGATCTCGAACCTAATAGGAATAGTGGTTTCCTTTGTCGTCCGTTTCCTCTTCAATAGGCACGTTACATGGGGGTAATCCGCACCGTTTAAATACTACCGCACCTTTATACGTTAGGGGTGAGAGGGTGTACGTTGGGGAGCTGCTCAAGAGCCTTGACAGGGTTTCGAGTGGGGTTCTAGGTCTCGATAACCTCTTGGGTGGTGGCTTCATTCCAGGAAGGATATATCTCATCGTCGGTCCCCCTGGAAGCGGAAAGACAACTATAGGCGTCCAGTTCCTCGTTGAAGGCGCAAAAAACGACGAGAAAGGCCTCTTTATCTCCTTATATGAGAACCCCACGATTATCACCCAGAACATGCTCCGCTACAATCTAGGACTCCTTGGCTACATCCAGTCGAAGAGGATCGTTTTCCATGACTTCGGTGAGGCCCTATTTAGTGCAGGTCGGAAGTTCACCTGGGATGAGGTTCTTGAGGCAATACTCGAGCTTATACAGCGAGAAGAGGGTATTAAGAGGGTCTACATCGACTCATTCAACTCCCTCGAATCGTCGGTCATTGACCCCGAGAACAAGAGGATGGCGATGGGCAGGTTCATGCGCAAGCTCCATGGTATTGATGTCACCGTTCTTTTCTCCTCGGAGATGCTAAGCTCCGAGAATTACACCGACGAGTACTATCTGTCGGATGGTGTTATCGTCCTCCACCACTTCATGCGCAACTTCCAGATGGTTCGTGCCCTTCAGGTCCTTAAGATGCACGGCGTTTCCCACGACAGCAACCTCAAGAGGATACGATTCACAGACGAGGGCCTGAGGGTCTATCAGGAGGCACCCTTCTGAGGTGGGATGATGGATAGAGGAGAGGTGAAAAAGCTGGTCAAAGAGGCCTACGAGTTCGGCTACTTCGTGGGCTACAAGGGGCACAGTGCCTGGGCTGAGTGGGTCAGGAACACACGGGAGAGGCTCTACTCTGAGGCCGAGGGGCTCGGTGTTTACGACGTCGTCAAAGCCGCATACAACAGAGGGCGCGAGGAAGGTGCCAAGAAGCGCGGGGAGGAGATACACTTTAGCCTCATCGAAAAGGGGACCGTCCGGGAGGAGAATCCGAAGCCCAAGTTCAAACAGGTGAAGGTTAAAACACCCCCTGAGGAGAAGCTTGAGGAGGAGTTCATCCGCTTCACCGAGAGCACGAAAATCCTTCTTCCTCCGGAGATACTGAGCTCCATAAAGAACCTCGAGATTCCGAAGATGCTCCGCCTCGACAGAAAGTAGTCCGATGGTCTTAAATAATCTCCACCCTAATCAAGCGGGGATCACCATGAGGAGATTTCTTGACAGTGCCAAAGTTTTGGATTCCACCAGGGTTCTACACTACATAGGTGAGATAAGCCAGTTCCACAGGATACAGGGTTCAAAGGATCTCGTTGGAGCCGTCCGTTTTATCCAGGAGGAGCTTAGCATCTGGGATCTTGACCCCGTTCTCCACAAGGAAACCTACGACGGAAAAACGGAGTACCTAACCTTCAAATCTCCGGTAGCTTGGGATCCGGTTGAGGGCTTCGTTGAGGTTCTTGGTGAGCGGCTCACTACATCACTCACCCCCCTCGTTGTGATGGCCCATTCCCAGTCCGGAGAGGCTGAGGGTGAAGTCCTCCACGTAACGCGGGAGTCCGACTGGAAAGACGCCGGGGGAAAAGTAGTTCTCGTTGAAAATGACTGGAGAAACGCCTACAGGAAAGCCAATGAAAGCGGTGCGATAGGTTTCATCGCCTACCGCCGCGACACTGGAGAACACGTTCCTTACATCGGACTTTTCCTGACCGAGAAAGACCTAGAGTGGGCACATTTACCAGCGGTGGCTGTCCCGGAGACTCTCGCGGAGAGGATGATCGCGAAACTCTCCTCCGGAGAGTCTGTTACGGCCAGACTCGGGGTAGATGCAGAGCTTCACGAGCGCCAGACCCTCCCGGTGCTGTACGCTGAGGTTGGAAAGCCTCCGTTCATCCTCTTCACGGCTCACATCTGCCACCCCAAGCCTGGAGCCAACGACAATGCCTCCGGAAGCGCAATGCTCATGGAGCTTGCACGCGTCCTGGGAAACCTCCACAACGATTCTGACCGCTTCGGCTTTGCGTTCCTGTGGGTTCCTGAGTACTATGGAACTGCGGCCTTCATCGAGAGGCATGCTGACCTCAGAAATTACTACGCGGTGACAAACCTCGACATGGTGGCCGGCAGTCCAGACCGGAGTGGCTCAACAATAATGCTAGTTAGAACGCCCCTTTCAAGATTCTCAGTCGTTTCCGGCGTCCTTGAGTATTACCTTGCCCTCGCGAACGGGCGGGGGAGTGACCTGGCCGGAAACCCCACGCCTGCGGTTCCCTTCAGGGCCTACCCCTATGAGATGGGGAGCGACCACGACCTCTTCAATTTCTTCGGGGTTCCTTCGGTAATGCCCATCACCTGGCCGGACAGGTTCTACCACTCGAGCGGCGACACCATTGACAAAGTCAGTCTAAATGTTGCCTCCATCATCGGCAGGGCTGTTCTTGCGGCTTCACTCGCTCTCTCCCGTGCCAGTTCTGAGGAGCTGGAGCGCTTTGCAAGGGGCTACACGATGAAGTACCTCGGTGAACTTGCTATGGATACAGAAACTGAAGTGGCCGAGAGGCTCGTCATGACCGGTTTGGCCCGTGACGCTTCCTTCCTCGGCTTTAGGTTGGGGCATCCCTTTGAGGCTCATCCCTGGGTGGTATGGAGGAAGAAGGGGATCTTAACGGCTGACTTCATTAGAAGGAGAAAAGAAAGCCTCGCTGTGGACTACGAGCGCCTCACGCGCGAGAGAAAGGTTCTCACCCTGCTCCACGAGCTTCTCATGCTTGGAGAACTGCTTCCAAAGGGAGAATCCTTCAAGGCACTTTCTGAGGAGTACGGTCAGGTCGATGAGGGAAGGTTGGAGAGGTTAATTACCATTCTAGAAGAGGCTGGAGTCGTCTCAGTTCTTGGTTGAGTCAGCTCCAAGTTCCCTCTCCAGCTCATTTATCCTTTTTATTAGACTCCGTTTTATGTTCTCGAGCACTTCCCCGGGAGAGACCGCGGTGTATGTGTAGCCTAACCACCCCTGCTCAATTAGATCCCTCCTAAGTATGCCGCTCCTGTACATTCTGATGACGTGTTCCCTGACCGAACGCTCGCTTATCCCGAGCTCCCTCTGAATCTCGGTTATGCGCATAGGCTCCTTCTTTTCAAGAAGAAGGCGGTATATCATCAGCTCTGTCTTCTTGACTCCCAGTGAGCGCAGTAATGCCTCAAGTCTCTCATATACGTCGGTCATTCATCTCACCCTGGATGAACTTCTTCGAACCCATGAAGAATGGACTTCATAGGTGTTAATAAGCCTTTTCATTACCATCTCCAGTAGCTCCTTGTAAAGAGCACAAAGGCGGTTACTATCTCAAGCCTGCCGAGCCACATCAGAAAGAACATCAGAATCCTCGTGGACGGGGGGAAGATGAGGTAGTTGGCCATAGGGCCGACGGCCCCGATCCCGGGTCCTATGTTTCCAAGGGTTGCGGCAACGGCACTCATCGAGTCGGCGAGCGTCAGGGTTGTCCCGTTGGTCGTCCCGTTGATGACGACGATGAGGGATGAGACGATGAAGATAACGAAATAGAGGATGATGAAGGCTAGCACGCCTCTAACAGAACGCTCGTCAACGGGCTTTCCACCCAACTTGATGGGTTTTACCGACGACGGATGAAAGGCTTGGATGAGCTCCCTCTTGAGGGCTTTAATTCCGATTATCCAGCGGACCACTTTTATAGACCCAGCTGTCGAGCCGCTCGAACCCCCGATGAACATAGCGAAGAAGAGCACTGCCTGTGCCGGGAGAACCCAGTTGGCGAAGTTCATCGTGGCGTATCCTGTGGTGGTTACTATTGATGTTACCTGAAAGAGGGCCTGCCTGAAAGCTGGAAGGAACGAAAAGCCATACTGCCTGTTGAGCATGGGGACAAGGAGGAGGGAGAGTGCAACGAGCACCGACATGTAAGCCCGGAACTCCTCGTTCCTGAGAATCCTGAAGTCACCCCTCAGAAGGTACCAGAAGAGCGCAAAGTTTGCTCCCGCGAGTATCATAAAGACTATGATAACCCATTGGGTCGCTGGCGAAAACGCCCCCGCTGAGGCCGCTAGGGGGGAGAATCCACCCGTGCTCATGGTTGTGAACGCGTGGACCAGTGCCATGTAGGCCGTCATCTTCGGAGCCAGTCCGATGTAGTGCAGTAGTGTCAGTATCCCGGTTTCCAGAAGGGTCAACCCTATGTAGATTGCCCAGAATATCCTCGCCGTCTGGCCTTATATGGGGGGTGAGCTTCTGGAGCTGCGGCCCGGGCGCTTCAAGGCTCATCAGTTCCGCTCCGCCGACGCTGAGCCTGGGGAGAATTGCTATGGCAAGGACGACTATGCCCATACCTCCGAGCCACTGGGTCAGCTGGCGCCAGAAGAGGATGGCCTGTGAGGGTTCACTGAAGTTGTTGAGAACCGTTGCTCCGGTCGTCGTAAAACCGCTCATGCTCTCAAAGAGTGCGTTTACAGGGTTCGCCAAGGAGCTCTTTCCCGAGATGATGTAGGGCAGCGCCCCCATGATCGCCACGGCGAGCCATGAGAGGGACACCAGTAGAAACGCCTCCTTTGTTCCCACCTCCGGGTTTCTATCGAGCATACGGAGGAGGAGGCCGAGAACAACGCTAATGAGCAGTGGTATCAGGAAGGGTTTCAGAGACGTTCCATCGTTTAGAGCCACAATCAGAGGCAGGACGAAGGCGAACCCAAGGAGTATTATTATTTCACCTAACAGGGCGAATACCGCTCGGATTCTCATATCTCCAGCTCTCCTAACATTTCGTTTTCAACGATGAGAATGGCAACGTCTCCCTTCTCCAATCTAGAGTTTGCCCCGGTGATTATTACCTCCCCGTTTCTTACGATTGGACCGAGGATTGCTCCCACTTCCTCCGGTGTTTTTCCTGCCAGTTTGTCCCCGACCTCTACGGCTAAGACAGTCACGCCCGGTATTCCGGAGACGATGCCGAGAATACGTTCACTCTTGATTCCAATGGTTATCCTCTCGGCGGTCTCGATCTCGGGGCTAACAACGAATACACCATTTTTCTCAAAGAGGTCGCTGAAAAACGCTTCGTGGACTATGGAGAACATCCTACTGACTCCGAACTTCATGGCCATGAGGCTCGCCAGAAGGTTGTCGCCGTCATCCCCGAGACATGCGACGCCCAAATCCGATAGGTTAAGTTCCTCTTCGTGCCATAACTCCGGATCAAAAACGTTTCCCTGAATGACTAGAGTAGAATTGAGCTTTTTCGAGGCGTATTCAACCTTTTTCCTGTCCTTCTCAACGAGCTTGACGTTGTATCCCTTGGTGGAGAGCATCTCTGCGAGCAGTATTCCCGTTTCACTCCCCCCCATTATCAGAACGTTCTTCGACTTCCTGGGTTTGTACGCTTTCTTTATCTCCCCGAGCGTTCCCACCACGAGCTTTCTTCCCTTGACCTCAACGTTCCATATGTTCCCTGGGGCTGAGAGAACCTCTCCCACGTAGAGGTCGCCGTACACCTTTCTCAAAAACCTTACCTCGGGGTACTCGACGACGTTTATTACGCTCCGTGCAACGAGCGGAACGGCACAGACCATTATGTCGACACCAAGAACCTCCCTCCCGCGCCCCCATACGTGCAGATAGTCCATGTTCTTGACGCGGGCAATGGTTTTTGGATTTGAGAGGGTCTTCGAGAGGGAGCAAACGATTATGTTAACGTTGTCGTTGTTGGTCGTGGCTATTACGTAGTCGGCCTCTCTTACACCTGCTCCTTCAAGTGTTTCCGGGAGTGTTGCGTCGCCTTCAACGGTTAGGACATCGAGAGAGTATTGGAGTTCCTCCACGAGCTTTCCATCTATGTCGACGACCGTGACGTCGTGCCTCCTTGAGAGATGCTCGGCGACTCGTCTTCAACCCTACCGGCACCAACCACTATTATCTTCTTCATTATTATCCCATTTCACTATGATGTGAGAACTTTAAAAGGTTGATGCTTCCGAGATGAATTCCCTCGGGCAGAAAAAGCTCTGCTGAGGGTGCATCCTTTAAAAACGGCACCATCCTGATTCCCTCACGCACGTCGAAACCCTCTATAAACGGGTTTATCGTGGGTAGTATCAGGAACCTACCCGCCCTGACGAAGACCTTAACCTTCCGCGAAACCCCTCCCCTCTTGAAGGTGTATGCCGGGTGTATGTGGCCAAGGTAAGCTTCGTTGAACTCTACCCTTGGAAGGGTGGTGTGCCCGTGAAGGAACAGGGTATCATCCAGAAGCAGGTAATCAGCAACCTCAACATTTCTAAACTTCTCCGCGACTTCCCCTATCCTTCCGTCGTGGTTGCCCTTGGTTATAGCCGTTGGGATCCCACGGAGGTCGGAGAAGAAGCCCATTAGGAGTCTCTTGATCATAAAGCTCAGTCCTATTGGTTCCTTTACGTCGCCAAGGATGATGAGAAGGTCGGGGTCTTCCTCTAATATGAACTCCGCCAGCCTCTCCTCGAAGTGCGTTCTCACCCTAAGTCCCCTGGAGAGCTCGAACCCTATGTGCGGATCGGCTATGAGAAGCGTCCTTCCGCGCGGTGTCTCCACGTTAAGGGAAAGCCTTTCAAACTCCTTAAAAAAATCCATGGAACCACCGGAAGAAACGGTAAAAAAGGAAGGGTGTCAGATCAAACCGCGCTCCTTCCTGCGCTGCCTCTTTAAGCGCCTGACCCTCTTCTTTATCCACTTCCACCTCATCCTTCCCTTCTTTTTCCACTTCCTAGGTCTGCGCTTCATGAGCATCACCCCTGAATTCCTCTCCAGCTTACCTTAAGGTGCCCCTTTTTAAGCTTTTTGCAGTGGGAGGGTTGAATCCCTTCTTCCAGCCCAGGGAGTTCCATTGAAGTTTCTCCACCAAAAGAACGGCATTTAAAGGCTGATTTGTTCATCTTATTTTCACGTTTTTGTTAGTTCTCTGTTTGATAATTCTAGATTGATTGTGGCTTTAGATACTTATTGCGTTTCTCTATAAATCGCAATATCGATAAATAAACTACAAAGTTGTCAATTGGTGCGTATGGCTTTTATAATTCGCGTCTTTAATACTACAACTGTCCCGCTAACCTTATCTGTCCTTAGGCCAAATTTCTCCGGTGGTACCATGAAGGTTGCCTATGTCCAGATGAGGCCGGTTTTTCTCGAGCCTGAGGTCAACTACTCGAAGGCTGGGGAGCTGATTCGAGTGGCGGCGGACAAAGGTGCAAAGCTCATCGTCCTTCCCGAGCTTTTTGACACGGGCTACAACTTCAGGAGCAGGGAGGAAGTTAATAGCGTCGCCGGGGAAATCCCTGACGGGCCAACAACACAGTTCCTCATGGAGCTTTCGAGAGAACTTGGGGTTTTCATAGTCGCTGGAACCGCTGAGAGAGACGAGCGGGGCAGGCTTTACAACTCCGCAGTTGTTACTGGACCGATAGGAAGTGGCTACATCGGCAAATACCGCAAGGTCCACCTATTCTATAGGGAGAAGCTCTTCTTCGAGCCTGGCGACCTTGGCTTCCGCGTTTTCAATATAGGCATCGCGAAGATCGGCGTCATGATATGCTTTGACTGGTTCTTCCCGGAAAGCGCGAGAACACTGGCACTGAAGGGGGCCGACATAATAGCCCACCCCAGCAATCTCGTTATGCCCTACGCTCCGCGGGCGATGCCGATTAGGGCCTTGGAGAATCGTGTTTACACGGTGACCGCTAACAGGGTCGGTGAAGAGTTCGGACTGAGGTTCATAGGTAGGAGCACGATAGCCTCTCCAAAGGCGGAAGTCCTAGCGATGGGCAGTGAAGATGGGGAGGAGGTCGGGGTGGTTGAGGTTGACCTCTCCCTCGCGAGGGACAAGAGGATTAACGAGATGAACGACATCCTTAAAGACCGCCGGCCGGAGCACTACTCGCTTTGAGCTTCGCCACCTTTTTATCCGGTTTTTTGAAGATTAAGACATTTCCAACTGCCTCAATTCCGTGTTCCTCGCGCCTTATGAGCCCGTGCTCCCTGAAGAAGATGCTTCCTATGGCTAGTTGCGTCGCTATGTCCCAGTAGTGGAAGTCAACGTCGCTTATCTTCCTGAAGCCCGGGATGATATAGTAACCCCGTTTGAAGGTGCCCTTCACGAAGTCGTAGCCCTCGTGCATCGAGGCGATGGTGTAGTTCTCCCTGTGTCCTTCGACCAGGAACTCCCTGTAACCTGCCCTGTAGAGTATTCCGTAGACCCTGTCCATGTCCTCTATCATGAAGACTCCGTCGTCGCTGAGGACAAGCGCGATGTTGGCGAACAGCCTCACCGCGTCGAATGGGTCGAAGTGCGGCATCGTGTAGCCCCAGAGAATCGCTGTATCGTGCTCCCCGACGAGGCTCGCGGTTTCCCTTGCGTCTCCCTGAACCGTTCTGAGTTCTGGGTTTATACCGGCAGTTTTAAGCCAGTCGTGGGCCAATTCTAGGTCTTCCTTTCTGGCATCGAGCACGGTGAGGAGCCTTGCATCGGTCGCCTTTGCAAGGGCGGTCCCCGCTATCCCCGTGCCGGCGCAGAGGTCGAGAACCCTTCCATTCCGCGGAAGCTGTTCCCGGATTGATTTAAAGAACTCCACTATCCTGTTGAACCTATCCCTCGCCCTTTCATCTTCTGGATTCATCCTCCAGTTTATGTAGCGGTAGAGCTCCTCCAGGGACATGACACCACCACAGGGAGAAGTGAGTCGAGTAATTTAAGGCTATCGGAAGGCTTCATGGTGGCGAGAGGGAGTGCGGCGATAAGACCGCCCGCGTTTACGTCTTCTACCTCTCGGATGGGGGATTCTTCAATGGTGATTTTCCGGACTACGCCCTGGAGCACGCGGCCCGCATCGCTCTGATAGAAAAGAAGGAGGGTGGTGAGCTGGTCAGGGTTCTCGAGGGATGACTACCTCCCGACGCTCGCCAGCCTGTATATCGCGAGGAAGACGAAGGCCAAGAATATCCACACCGAGTAGTTTACCCACTCCACCGATACGCTCTCCAGGTTGTAGAGGACCACAATAAAGGACATCGCAATGAGTCCAAGGTTAATCATCGTGTTGAACTCCGCCCAGGCCTTCCAGCCACTTGGCGAGAAGTGCCGCATCCTCGCGAAGAAGCCTGGGTCCCTTCCGGTTATCGTAAGGCCGAAGAACATGGTTCACACCATCAGGGGTATTCCCACGGCTCCCCATGCTTTTGACATGAAGCCGTTCGGGTTTCCCGATGCATCGAAGTGAACAGTCATTGGCTCCGGAAGGGCGCTCCAGTTAAGTGCGACGAGGAGCAGGTAGGCTCCGAGGGCGACCAGTTGCAGGAGCAGGTATGGTCTTATGTTCACCTCTATCTTCTTCCCAGGGGGCTTCTCCGGGGCCTCCCTTGAGAGTTCCTCAAGTTCGTACGTCCTCTTGGCGACGGCCACGGATACGCCCACGCCGGCAAGGACCCCGACGATTAGGGCGAGTAGGAAGGCCTGTATGGAGACCCCCGTGAGGGCCATGATAACCAGGACGAGGGAAAACCCCACGAAGAACAGTCCCCCTGCGGTGTTCGCCTTCCTCCAGGCTTCCTCCGACATGTAGGTGTACCCAATCCTGACTCCTATGAAGGAGTTCTGTCTGTTCCTGAAGGCCAATGTCAGAATGCCAGCGACTAAGAGGGTCAGGCCTATGAAAAGGTCAAAGGCGGTTTGAAACTCCATCCTACCACCTTCCGTTAACCTTCTCAATGACCAGCACGGTCTCCTTGATTTCATCCCTAAGCTCTTCCAAAACCTCCCTTCCAAGCTCTGTCAGGCGGTAATACTTCCTCGGTCGTCCTCCTGCTTCAGCCCACTCATCCTCGACCAGGCTAAGCCTCTTCAGTCCCTTCAGAATGTCGTACAGGGCACCTTCACTCGGAACTAGCTTCCCATTGCTCAGCTCGTTGAGTTTCTTCCTTATAGCGTAGCCGTGAAGCTCGCCTTCCTTCTCTAGAATAGACAGGACCAAGTAGGAATATAAACCCGAGCGGAGCTCTTTTCTGAGCTTCTTGAGTGCCTTTTCCTTCGGGTTTCCGAGCAAGTTGTTCCCTCCCTCGTAGGTGGGAGGGAAATAATAAAAAGCTTCACCACTTAACAGTTTCTTTCTCCCGTTCCGCCTTCACCCCTGGCAGGAGCTTTATGAGGTAGAGCCCAACAGCGAGCATCACCGCGTAGCTCACTCCGAGGATGATGTAGCTCGGGCTGTAGTGCCAGTAGGCCGCGAGGGAATCCACGAACCAGTGGATTAAAATCAAAGCCGTCAGGGCCTCCCTGCCCTTGCCTTGCCCGTATGCCCTTGAGAAAATCACGGTCGTGGATGCGTGAAAGAGGAGCGCCAAGAACCTTTCGAGTGCGCTTAGTAACACTACTGAGCCACCACTTACCATGCTTATCAGTGATACGTAGATGGCCTCCCCAAAACCGAAGCCGGCCCCTATGTAAAGGGCTTTTCTCTGGCTTTTGCCCCGTGAGGCGTAATACTTAGCGACCTCCTGAAGGAGCCCGGCTATAAAGCCCGTCCAGAGGACGAGGAAAGTGATGTTTGAAACGCCAAGGAAGGTGGGGATCGATTGAATCAGTGGTTGGATGAGGAGCACGATGAAGAGGAGGACCATGCCGAAGATGACCTCCGCGATGCCAAGCCTCCTCACGTAGGCCCAGATAATCAGAAAAGCCAGTAGGGCGCCCAAAATAGGATAGAGGGCACTGGCAGTGGCTTTAAAGGGCACGCCCTTGAGGTGGAATCCATCCACCTTTCCGTCCCTTACGGTGACGGTAACGGTGTAGGTTCCCTTTGAAGCGGTGACGCGGTAGTAATACGTAATGTAGGGCCCTTCCTCCTCGCGTTTCACGAATTCATATGACTGTATCTCGCCGTGAGCCCTTATCAGGCTCTTGCGTATTGCCTCGAAGGAACCCTCGGTGAGGGCTTTTTTCATAATGGGTGAGAGATACGGCTCAACAATCGAGTAGTTGCCAGTTTTAAGGGCCCCAATCATAGCATCCTGCGGTGTGAGGGCTTTCTCCTGCCTTTTGGAGACCCCCACTATCCAGAGCCCCGCTATCTTTCCACCTTGGATGACGAGCTTGAAGCTCACGGAAGCCCTTTCAAAATCGACCCTAACGTACTCGTATCCCCCTTCTGCGCCGGTGTAGCTCGCGTTGACGAGCCCCCCGTACTTCTCAACGAGCGAACTCCTCAGCTCCACGAACTTGGATTCTGGAAATGCCGACTGCATCTGGGGGCTTAGATACGGCTCGAGGTAGGAGTACTTCCCTGACCCCATGGCTTTTATGAACGCCCCAGCAGCTCCACTCTGGGCAGTGACTAGGGGAATGAACAGGAGAAGAAAAACTATGGGGAGAACCCAGGCCCTCATCTGCCTCCCCTCTACTCGGGCTCTACCATAACGGCCGTTCCAAAGGCGTAAACCTCGGCCATCCTCTGCCCAACGTTGGAAGTCATGAAGCGCATCCCGACGACGGCGTTGGCACCCATCTTCTCCGCGTTCTCTATCATCCTCTGGAGTGCTATCTCTCTCGCCTCGGCCATCATCTCGGTGTACTCTTTGACCTCACCGCCAACGAGGTTTCGGAAGCCGGCTATTATGTCCCTGCCTAGGTGCGTTGCCATCACAACCCCTCCCCTGGCTAACCCCTTAACTTCAACAATGCGGTAGCCAGGAATGCCCTCTGTCGTCACTACAATCATACCCATCACCCGATACATCGAACTTCGAGGTATATTGGGTGGAGGACTATAAAAGCGTTTCGAAAGGGAAGATGAAGAAGAAAAGGAATCAGACTGAGTTGTAATATATGACGTAGGTGTTGGAGTCGTCGTATATCTCCTGAGGGGCAACACCGTCGAGGTATTTCCAGCTCCAGCCGGGGTTGGCGTCGATATCAGGTCCGCCTGCCGCCATGTAGGCCGCCCACACGAGCTCGGAGCAGTAGTAGCTGTCGCCGTAAACATGCTTTGTCCACCACTTCCAGTCGTAGGGCTTGCCAAGCTGCTGGAGGGCGAATTCAACCGCTGCCTGCCTTACGTAGTTGGTTGTTTTAACCCTGAGAACCGCGACGGTGTCGTACCTCTTGAGGAAGTCGGAGAGGTAGACCAGCCTGACCTCGCTCGGGTTGTCCCAAGCTTCAACAACCACCCAATCATTGGCATTGTAGTCATAGTAGGCTATTATCCCTGTGTGGGTCCAATAACCGGGTATTACGAGGTCGCTGACAGGGTTGTGCCCCATGACAATGTCGCCCGGGATAAGCCCGTGCGGGTACGGATGGTGGTAGTTCGAGCCTCCCAGACTCCCCGAAGCCGCGACCGGGTGCATCATGGTCACGAGAACCAGAAGTCCAACTATAACCCCTGCTGTCGCAAGTTTGCTCCTCATTTGAAGGCACCTCCGGATTTTGGATTTTAAGTGACCCTTCATGTCTAATAAATGTTGTGTATGCTATTTTCTGGGCTCTAGTACACCCTGATGTCCCTTTAAATTTTGAATATCCCATAATCAAACAGGTTGTTCAATGTACTAATTGAGATTCCTTCATGTTTATGGTTTGATATTGTACTTGACACTGGCCGCCGATGGCCATTTAAACCGTTCCTTAAAATGTAATTGGGTGGTGGAATGCACGATGTCCCAATGGGTGAGATACTAAAAAAGCTCCGTGAGCTTAACGCTGAGAGGGTGCTCATCCAGACTCCCGAGGGGTTGAAGTCGGAGGCACAGGTACTCGCGGACTTCCTTGAGGAGAACGGGATATATGCGATAATAAGTGGGGACGTGAACTACGGTGCCTGCGATCCTGCCGATACCGAAGCGAAGAGGCTCGGTTGCGACGCGCTGATCCATCTCGGCCATAGCTACATGGCGCTCCACCTTGAGATTCCAACGATATTCGTCCCTGCCTTCGCGAAGGTCGACGTCGTTCCTGCCATTGAGCAGAACATCGATGAAATCAAAAAGCTCGGGAGGAGGATTGCCCTCGTCACAACGACCCAGCACATCCACCAGCTTGAGAGGGCAAGAGCTTTCTTGGAGGGGAACGGTTTTGAAGTTCTCATCGGAAAAGGTGACTCCCGCGTCAGCTGGCCGGGGCAGGTTCTGGGATGCAACTTTAGTACCGCCAAGGTGGACGCGGATGGTGTTCTCTTCATCGGTGCCGGCTACTTTCACCCTACAGGCGTTGCTATGACAGTTAAGAAACCTACCTTGGCAGTCAATCCCTACTCGGGCGATGCGGTATGGATGGACAGAGAGGCCGAGAGGCTTATCAGGAAGCGCTGGGCGCAGATAGCGAAGGCGATAGACGCTCAGAGGTTTGGCGTAATCACGAGCACCAAGAAGGGTCAGCTCAGGCTCTCTGAGGCGAAGCGCATGGTGAAGCTCCTCCGCGAGCACGGGAAGTACGCCAAGCTCATCGCTATGAACCACGTAAATTATTTTGCTTTAGAAGGTTTCGACTTTGACGCTTACGTTGTGGTCGCCTGTCCCCGTGTCCCGGTAGATGACTACGAGAGCTGGAGGAAGCCGGTGCTTACTCCGAGGGAGGTGGAGATACTGCTCGGCCTGCACAATGAGTATGAGTTCGACGAAATAGTCGGTGTTGAGCGGGGGACGGATGAACCACTGGGGTTATCATTAAAGGGACCTGTGACTTAATTGATGAATATTTGGATTTTTTATCTAATCTCTGAATATTTCCCATGGGACTTTTCCTAATAATGGGAACATATATAAGTTCCTACTTCAAACACGCTGTGATGACAACCGGAGAAAATATTGGCGGGCTTTTAGGGGAATATCTTTCCTCATGGGAGATAGATAAGGTTATTGAGTTGGCGCTGAGAGATGATGCCGCCCTGAGGGGACTCTTTAAGCTTCTCCACAGTCGTGATGACGAGATGAAACTTCGGGCATTGATGGCCATTGAAGGGGTTTTAGAGGCTTTACCTGAAGTTAAACGGCTCTTTCTTGTTCGTGAATTTCTTGATGACCTGATAAATGCTGCTAAAAGCGACAATGACGCGGTCTCAATCCGTGCACTCAAGGCCATCGCTCTCCTCATCAACGGCATTCCCCTAGACCCCGGAACGTTTGTGGATTTGGGTCATGTTCTTAAAGACCTCGTGAAGTCTCGGAGAGAGGATGAGGTTCTCTTAGAGATTCCCCAAGTACTCAAAAATATGCGCGTCCTCTCCCCAAGCCCGCAGGTTCATGATGTCGTGGCTAGACTGCTCAGGTCTAAGAATCTACGGTTAAAGGCGATGGGTCTGCGCCTTCTCCTCAACGTGAGTGTGTATACCGGGGATCCATCCCTTCTTAAGGACATCTTCTCTGCTATCGGGGATATGCTGAGCGGAGAGCATGTCTCGCTGGCGGACTTTGCACTTGGTATCCTCCTTGAAATAGCTGAACATCCTCTTATTGAGGAAATACTAGATGACGTTGCGAGAACCTTGACCCTCGTGAAAAACCTGGCCCTGGGGAAGAACCCGGAGCTGGGGGAGAAGGCCCGCTTGGTGGCAGAGAAACTTGAGGACGCGATTTGCCGGTACTATAATGGAAGGCCTGAAAAGGCAAAGGAGAAGATAAACGAACTCCTGATAGAGGAGCGCTTCCATGAGGCAATCGACCTTGCACTGGCTGTCGGTGACACCTACATCCTGAAGTGGCTCGCGGAAGTCCTTAAGGAGATGGGAAAGGAAACCCTTAAGATAAACGAGCGCGTTCTCCCCGGGCTGAGGTACCCGTCTCTGCCCCCAGAGAAAAAGGCCCAGAGGTATCTGAAGCTGCCCTCCCTATCGCAGTTCAAAACATCGAGAAAGAGCGCCCTTGAGGTGGCGCTCAAAGAACCCCCCTTAGGTGGGGGTAAACTCACAAAGGTGGAGAGGGCTGAGCTGGAGCGTGCCCTTGAGTCAGGGAAAGAGGAGAAACTCTTTGAATTATCGAAGGAAAGACCTGAAGTGGTGTTTGAACTGACCCACAAATTGGAGGTGGGTGATAAGTTTGAGAGGATGGATGCCCTTTGGGCGCTCTCAAAGCTCGCAGAGAAACTTGATGAGGAGAGAACGTTTATCCTAAAGCCTGCTGTGGGACCCTTGATAAGGATTACAAAATCCTCCAACCGCTGGGCGACACTGAGGGCCACTAAAACGCTCGCAAAGCTGGCCTCCAAGGCTCCCTACGGGAACGAGATAGTTGGACACTTCCTTGAGGAATACATCTCCAATGAAGGCGATGGTGTCCTGCCATCCCTTGTGTTCTTCAGCTACTACTTTAGTGAGAGATGGGATGAAAAGACCGCCAGGGCGGTGCTCGCGAAACTCGGTGATTACCTTAGGAGTGAGACTCTCTTCGACACCCTCCTCGTTCTCGATGCGCTTGTATCTTCGATCCCTCCTGAGAAGTTGCACCTCCTCAGACCCTTCGTTGAGAGACTGAAGGAGGTCAAAAAAATTGCCTCATCGGACGAGCAGAAGCTCGCCTTGAGAGTTCTTGAAGGAATAGCAGAGAGGTCCAAGGCCCTGGTCACTTCTTAGACAGGAGTTTTATTGCCCTTATGACGTCTGCACAGGTCTTGATTTTAATACCGGGGCTTTCTCATCGGATACTCCCTGGAGCATTATGGCGAGAATCTCGTACCGAGCCTTGAGGACTTCGAGTATCTTCTCTGCAATAGCCCCCACCCACGTAGTTTTTATGGCCTTTAGGAGGCCTTCCTCGCTCTCCTCTTTGACTCTCAGGTGGAGCTCCTCACCAAGATCTGAAGGAACATTAAAACCACGGGCGATGGGTGTGGAGCGCTTTGGCGTAATCACGAGCACCGAGAAGGGTCAGCTTCGATTGGCCGAGGCGGGGAGGATCGTGGGACTTCTTTGCGAGGGCGGATGTACGTCAAACTTATAACCATAAACCACGTAAATTATTTTGCTTTAGAAGGTTTCGACTTTGACGCTTACGTTGTGGTCGCCTGTCCCCGTGTCCCGGTAGATGACTACGAGAGCTGGAGGAAGCCGGTGCTTACTCCGAGGGAGGTGGAGATACTGCTCGGCCTGCACAATGAGTATGAGTTCGACGAAATACTTGATGTTGATCGAAAGGTTGATGAGCCCTTAAAGGTGTCCGTTCATGGCGTTAAGGATTCTCTTTGAGATTCTGGAGTTCATTTTCCTCACCCTTTCCGCTTACTGGGGCCTTAAAGAGGCCGCGGAAACCCTTACTTACGTCCGTCTGCGCGGACTGCTTTTGCTACTGCCGCCCCTACTCGTGGTGACCTTTAAATACGGTGGTTTCTTGGCTTCGTTCGTCCTCGTGATGCTCTTCTTCCTCCTTGAGAGAACTGGAATTGTGTTATCTCTGATGGCTTCGATCTTCGCATTCACTCTGTTTTTAATAGGTGCAATGGCGAGCACGATAGCCCTTGGAGTGCTGGGAACCGCGCTCCATGTTTCCGGATACGAAATGCAGGGCACCCTTCAGGAGCTGCTTCACAGGGCAGTGATGAGGTGAGGCGTAAGCACCTCGTGATGATCCTTCCCGGACTGAAGGACTTCCAGGAGTCTAAGCCGGAGCTGGGAGTGCCCTACAATTGGAGGTGGGTGATAAGTTTGAGAGGATGGATGCCCTTTGAGCGCTCTCAAAGCTCATCTTGAAGGCCCCTCATGGTGGCGGTATCCTGTTATCCCTAGAGTTCTTCGGTGGACGGGATGAGAAGGCTACCGGGGTGGTGCTTGCAAAGCCTCAGGTTACTGGAAGGCTGAAAGGGGTCAAAAAACTACCTCATCGGACGAGCAGAATCTAGTTCTGGGATCCTTGAGGGGATAACTAGGAAATCCAAGGCCATGGTCACTTCTTAGCGAGAAGTTCTATCGCCTTTATCGCGTCCTCCCCGGTCCTTATCCTGATGCCGAGACCCCTCTCGTCGGCTATCTTCTGGAGCATTGCCTTCGTCGGGAACTCGCCACATATTTTACGAGGATTTCGTAGATCCCTTCGGGGTCAGTCTCCTCTGAGATGTCCTCCATCGCCCCCTCAAGGCTCTGGAGCGTTATGCTGAGGAAGTCATACTTCACTTTGAGGACTTCGAGTATCCTCTCGGCCATATTACCCACCCACATAGCTTTTCAGGGTATCTAAAAGGCCCTCCTCACTCTCCTCCTCAACGCTCAAGTGAAGCTCCCTAACCAGGGTCTGAAGGAACATTAAAGCCGCGAACTCCCCGAAAAGGTTCTTGACTGCATTGTAGAAGAGCTCTGGGTCATCATCGGCCAGTTCTATGCCCTCCCTGTACTTGGCTTTCAGGTATGCCTCCACTGTGACAAGGAAGTGAGAGCCAAACTTGCTGAGAAGCTCCTTGGCGGTCGCCACCACCATCCCCCTGTTTATCTCGGAGGGAAGTTCACTCAATCTCTATCCCTCCGCTTCCTATTGTGAAGCGCCTCAGCGTGGGGTCGTTCTCCGAGTGCCGGGCCTTCAATACCAGTACCCTCCTTTCAAGGCTTTCCCCGGCATTTTTGGGCATGTGATATGAGAGGAACACAAGGTTATCGACGAGGGTGCTGAAGCCGGTGGTGGCTACTTTCTCCCCGTCCTCACTTGTATACGTAAGAAGAACCGTTAGGGCGCGCTCCTTGGCCAATAACTGGAGGTAGCGGACGGCTTTGATGAACTCCCCCTTGCTCATGTGGGCCTGCATTGCGGACAGGGAGTCTATTATGAGCAGTTCGACGTTTTCCCTCTCCACGAGGGACTTCATCATGACGTAGTACTCAACGGGTGTCTTCGCCTCCGGAACAAGGGATAGTATCCTGAACTCCCCATCGAGGCCAAGTCTCTCTTTGGTGTCCCTGAGTCCGGCAACGGTCTCCTCGAAGGCTATGTAGAGAACCTTCCTGTCGGCCTTTGAAATGTTTGAGGCTATGTTGAGGGCCAGTATTGTTTTCCCCGAGCCGGCCGGGCCGGCGACGAGAGTTATGCTCCCCTCGTAGAGATCCCCTTCAAGGAGGTCGTCGAAGCTAGGCACATTTGTCCTGATGCGCTCCCTTATCTTCTCCTCCACGAATTCTAGACTCGGTGTCGTGAAGACCTCTATCCCCTTTTCGGTGATCACGTACTTGTAGGAGTAACGCTCAAGGGGCCTGTTGCGCATCTTGGGTATCCTCATGTAGCGCCTGATTATCTCGCCGTACTTTTCCATCTCAAGGACTATAACCCCGTCCGCAACGAACTCCTCTATACCAAACCCTATGCCCTCCCCATCATAGGGTATCTCGTCGATCAGGAAGACGAGCATGTTGAGGGCGTTCACAAGTCTGCCTATTATCGAGTGCAGGAAGGCCCTGAGGTGTACCTCCCCAAAAACCTGGCCGAAGACCGTTATGGAGTCGAAAACGACTATGTCCGGTTTCCACTCCACGAGATCCTTCACGAGTAGTCCACAAAGTCCTCAAACTCTTCCTTCGGCAGGGTGAGCATGTCGTAGAACCTGAAGAGGTTTCTTTCCTCCATCTCCCTAAGGTCTATCCCCTGGTTCAGAGCACCCTCGTAGAACTGCCCCTTGGTCTCAGCGAAGGAGACGTAGGCTCCCTTCAGGTCTCTCTTCATGCTGTTGTAGAGGACGTGAAGCATGAGTTGGGTCTTACCGGCCCCGGGGTTCCCCGCTATTAAGACCATTGAACCCCTGTTGAAACCCCCCGCTCAAAGCCCTGTCGAGGCTCCCTATGCCGGTTGGTATGACTTCCATGTATTCCCCCCAGTAAGGTTTAATGCACAAAAGGTATAAATAGCTTTCCGAAATTCGAACCATTATGATGAAAAAGAAGCACCTCGCGATGATCCTTTCAAAGTTACGAGGCTTTGACAGCCCCCGACCGGAGCTTGAACAGTACAGAACCCCGGGAAACGTTGCGGCGGAACTCTTATGGTTGGCCCGCTCCCTTGGTGACCTTGAGGGAAAGGTCATTGCTGATCTCGGCGCTGGAACCGGCGTTCTCTCAATAGGAGCCTGTCTTATTGGAGCAAAAAAGGTTTACGCGGTTGAGATCGATGGTAAAGCCCTCGAAACTGCGAGGGAAAACGCCCTCTCTCTCGGCATTGACTGCATCGAGTTTATAAACGCCGACGTTGTGGAGTTCTCAGGGAAAGCTGACACGATCATCATGAACCCTCCATTTGGAAGCCAGAAACCCCACGCTGACAGGCCGTTTCTTCTGAAGGCATTTGAGCTGGGTGACGTGGTTTACTCCATCCACATCGCAAAGCAGGAGGTGAGGGCCTTCATTGATTCCTTCGTCTGCGACTCTGGATTTTCAATAACCCACCGGGTAACGATTTCCTTCGAGATTCCGGCCCAGTTTTCCTTTCATAAAAAACCCCTTGAACGGATTACCACCGACATTTACAGATTCCAGAGGATTGTCTGAGCGAACCGAAAGGAATATAACCCAACACCCCTTAATCCTCCGTTAGTGAAATAAGGTGATCATAATGGACGGGGACGCTGGGAACAACCTCCTTGAGCTGGTCACCTCTTGGCGGTTCAGGGAAGTGGTTCGGCTGGCCCTCGACGATGAGGGCGCGCTGGTTGAGATCGTCCGCCTTCTTCGCTTCGATGATTGTTCTGTTGTAGTGGGTGCCCTATCCGCCCTTGGGGAGGCCCTCCCTTATCTGAGCGAAGGAGGTAAGTTCAGGGTACTCCGTGAGGGTTTCGATGACCTTATTAGACTTCTCAATTCAGACGTTCCAGTGGCCCGGAGGGCCATATCCATCCTCAAACATCTCCTCTCCAGTGTTCCCCTCTCACGGAACCACCTTGTGAGTCTCGTGGAGATTCTCTCTGAGGTCGCTGGGGGTGAGAACGGGCCTATCCTCCTTCATGACCTGTTTGAGCTTGCTTCAAAGCCCCGTCCGATATTCTTTGACGAGCTTGTTGAGCCGGTCAGGCGGATGGTAACATCAGATAATCCCAACGTTGCACTCCTTGGTGCAAGGCTGGCCGTCACAATGGGAATACCCGTGTTCATCGGTTGGAGGAACGTTCTAAATGCCCTCGCCAGGGCCTTGAGAGGGAAGAATGCGGTGGCCGTAGAACTTGCACTTGAAGTTGTTTCAGACCTTGGTTCCCTCCTCCTCGAGGCTCCGATTCTCTACGTGATTAAAAGCCTCTATCCCCCCCTTAAAACGCTCTCTGGTAGTGGGGCCGATGCCGTCATTCGTGGTAGGGCAGTGGAGGTCTTTGAGAGGTTCCGCAAGGCTGTTTTTAATTACTACAGAACAAGGCCGCTGGAAGCAGGGAATGATGCGGAAGAGCTCCTCAAAGAGGGTTTTACTGAGGAGGCCTTACTCGTGGCATCAGCCAGTGGGTACTCCGTTAACCTTCTAATGAGAAAGGTTGAAGGTCTCGTCCCAACGCCCAACTTCAAAACGCCATTTACCCCAGGTTAGTCTTTTAAGTACCGCCAGTTACCCTCTCAGGTGGCGGCCGTGGGAAAGCTCAAGTTATCCGATAGGCATCTCTACGCCCTTGTCGAAGCGATAAAGCTCGGCGAGGAAGTCAAGCCCAGCCAACAGGCCAAGAGGCGGGCCTTTGTCGGATACAAAATTGAAGGTTGGGAGAACTCCAAGCTGACTGGCATCTTCTACTCCATACAGCGGAGACTCGGCCTTATCGACGAGATCATCGGGGAGCTGGTGGGGGTTTCTCCGCTCATCCTCGACCCTTGGCTGAGAGCGGCTTTGAGGGTTGCCGTTGAGGTTGCCATCTTCCGCGCCCCGAACGGGAAGATCATCCAACACCTAAGGGGACTCGCTCAATTTTTATCTAAGAGAACGCACCCCTACGTTGGTTATTACTACTACGACCTTCTCCCAGAGATTCTGAGCTACGTCCCGGCCATAGACTCTGGAGAGAAGAGGCTGAAGTGGGACTGCCTCTTTCCCGAGTGGCTCATAAGGAGAATGCGTTTCCTCATTGGTGATGAGGTGAGAGAACTTCTAACGACCCTCAACGAAACTCCTCCAACGAGCATAAGGGTGAACCAGCTGAAAGTTACTCCCAGTGAGGTGGGGGACTATCTGAGGAGAAAGAACGTCCGCTTTGAGAGGAGCGAGCGGGTTGAGACCGTCATCAGAATCCTCGACCCATTCAACCCTGAATGGCTGTTTAACAAAGGGTACGCTGTAGCTCAGGAAGAAGCCCCTGCTGTTGCATCCCTCATCCTGTCCCCAAAACCCGGTGAGACTGTCGTCGACCTCGCCGCCGCTCCCGGAGGAAAGACAGCTCATATGGCGGAGCTGATGGGGAATGAGGGTAAAATATACGCCTTTGACGTAGATAATGCTCGGATAAAGCGGATGAATGGGATGCTCAGACGCACTGGTGTGAGTATAGCCGAGACCATGAGGATCGACGGGAGGAAGGCCCCGGAAATCCTCGGAGAGGGAATAGCTGACAGACTGACCTCCTCCTCGTCGTGAATGGCGAGGGTTCTGACAAATTAACCCCCCGCCAAACGCGGGAAGGTTTACGGGCACTCATCCACCTACTCCCGTTGCCGGTTTCGGTTCAGCCCGAAGGCCCGGTCTCGTGCCCATTACCCCTACCGCAGAGCGGTTTGGGGTTATCGTTCCAAAGACCACTCGTGAGTTTCAAACTGCTCAACGGCAGTCTTTCGAAGATGCTTAACAGCGTCAAACCACTCCAAGGGTGGAGTGGTAACTGAAACCCCCCACCTCATCGGATTGTTTTTAAGTGGCCTCCCCGAGGCCTTATTAAGTTGCAAAAACTTAAAAGGGTTTCGACCGTTGGAAAGCTGGATTGCTGGTTACCGCATCCCCGTCTTAAAGGACGAGGCTTTTGAGAGAAAAAGGTAATGCTCGACGCGCCGTGCACGAGCGATGGCACCATAGCAAAAAACCCCGAGCTGAGATGGCGCCTCCGCGAGAAGAACATCCCTAAGGTCGTTGCACTCCAGAAAGAGCTCCTTGAGAGCGCTTGGAAGCTTCTGAAGCCCAGGGGAAGGTTGCTCTACTCCACCTGTTCGATGTTACCTGAGGAGAACAAGGAGGTAGTGAGGTGGTTCCTCAAAGGGCATGGCGATGCAAGACTCATTCCCCTGCGCAGGCCCTACAGTGGGGGTTTTCTGGAGGGAACTATGCGAGCTTGGCCTCATATGCACGGAACTATCGGATTCTTCTATGCACTGATTGAGAAGAAGGGGGATTAAGCCTCACCCTTCTCCTCGGGCTTTCCTTCTACCTTCACCCTCAGCTCATTGGCAAACCAGTTAACCCTCTGCGGGAACGGTATCTCTATGCCCTCTCTGTCTAGGGCTGCTTTTATCTTCTGGAGGAGCTGGTACTTGGAACGGAGTATGTTCTGGCCCGTCCAAAGGGCACTGGGTACCCACGCCCATATCACCAGGTTTACGGAGCTGTTCCCAAGATCCTCGACGTAGACCCTCGGTTCGGGTTTCGCCAGAACGTAGGGCTCTTCATTGAGGACCTTCAGGATGGTCTCGATGGCCTTGTCGGCGTCTGCACTGTACGCTATCCCCACCGTTATCGTTGTCCTCCTCGCAGGATACCTCTGGAGGTTGATGATTTCACTGTTGAAGAGCTTCTCGTTTGGAATCCTGACGAGAGTTCCATCCCACTGTCTTATTCTCGTTGAGAGTATACGCATGTCCTCGACGATTCCCTCGAGGATGTTCCCGGAAGAGTCCCTCAACCTCACCGCGTCTCCTATTTGAAGGGGTTTGTCAAAATACATAAAAACTCCCGAGACGAAGTTCGAAACGACGGTTTGAGCCGAGAAACCTAGGACGATACCGGTTATACCCGCGGCTGCTAAGAGAGTGCCAAGCTCACCGCTTATCCCAGCTATGCTCAGGGCCAGGAAGAAGGCCACCGTAACGACGGTGTAGTAAAACAGCTTTGCCTTTACCTGGGTCTCTGGGAGCTTGCTTTTGGGGGCCCTGACGAGCATGTAATCCTTGGACTTCTTCGCTAGGAGGTAGGAGAAGTAGAAGACGAGTATCGCCGTAAGGAGGTTGCTAAGTGGAATACCCCAAAGCTTGTAGGAGAGTATTCCGATCTCCTCGAGAGAGTAGATGAGGGCGATGAACAAGATGAGGTTGTAGAGAGCAGATGCGGTCTCCTCGTTGATTATCCACACGTAGGTTGTGTTCCTTGTGGCCTTAAGAACCTGGATTTTGATCAATTTGGCGATAACGAAGCCAGCTACTAGTATCAGGCCGGCTTTTATGAGGGATAATAGGGTAATTCCAAAGGGGGCCGTTCCAAGGGTTCCTGAGAAAACGGTCGTGTTGAGAACGTTGCTCCCACTCACCCTTCACCACCTCATTAAGAAGTTCGGTAGGGGCAGTGGTTTTTTGCTCGGTGTCAGCCCCTCCCTCGGCGGCTCTCCCGTGTTGTTCACCTCAGGGACGTCTGATTTAAACTCGACCTTTACGAGTGGATAATATGCTCTATAATATGAGTAAAACATCACGGTGCCTGCGATGTACACAACGACGTGGTCCATTTCCATCCACTTGTTTGTTTTGTTAGTGATCATAATCCTGATGAGTCCCGGTGATTCCGGTTCCGATGCATATACCCCAGATCTCCAGTATCTTGCTATAGCACCTATTTCTGGGGTTCCATATAGTGCGTACTTTTCACAGGATATCTGGAATCTGTCTACAACTGTGTCTCCTAGGAGAACTTCCGCTTCGATTGGAGCGGTTAGATAAAAGTAAAGGGTTTCCCTTGGGGGTATCATTATCCTCTCTTCAAAGTCTATCAGGAGGAGTTTTACTCCGTAGCCTTCTGCCGGAGCTGGAACAATGCGGAATCCTCCGCGGCTTTTTTTTAATATTACCCTTACATTATCACGCCTATATTTAATCAGCTCTTCCGTCTCCTCCAGCATATGTATTTTAGTATCCCCTACTTTGACGAACTGAGTCCTAAGTTGATATTCTCCAAACATGTTTGGAAAATTGAAAAAGAGGATTTAAAGTTTAGCTCGATGTTTGCTGACATATCTATGAGTGACCCACACCTTCCACAGTCTGACCTTCTTCCTGCCCTGAAGGGCGAGGCTTTCAAAAGAAAAAGGTAACCATCCCCGCTCCCGCTCAATGTGGTGACCTCAATTTACTGAGTATCTCACAAAACGATAATGGAGTTCCCTCAAGGGTTTTTCCAACGTGTTTAGCTAGGTCGAAGGCTCCACTTACCTTGGCGATCACAGCTGTATCTGCCGTTGCAACGTTTTCAAACCCCCTAAGCTCGTGGTCTGGGCTTCTCACGAGGTAAACCTCACCGGGCACTCCTACCTTTTTGAGGGCTTTTCGCGTCATGGCCGCTACCAGCCCACTCTTTGGATTGCCCTTTCCGTAGAAAAAAACTGCTCTACCAACATTTAACCTCATTAAAGCCTCTGCCGTTTTTAAAATAAGCTTCTCGGTCTTCTCATTGATCCTATACTTCCCTTGATATTTGAGATCCCTGACAAGGCCATCCTCACAGAGCATTGCCCTCCCCTCCATGAGTGACTCGAGTGTTATGAGAACGTTAAATCCATCGATGGCTAAGATTCTCCCCCGAAGATCACTTGACTTCAAGAGTTTTCTCTCCACCTCTTTGATCCAGCCGTCTGAGAAAACGCATCTCGCCAGCAGGTGCCTCTCCCTTAGGGTCAGGCGGTAGTGGTTGGCCACGAAATCTAGGGCGTAGGTTTTTCGGTAGCCTCTGTTGAGGAGGTACTTGAAATCGCGGTACGCTTCGCTCAGCATGAATAAAGAAAAGGTGAAGACTTAAATAACCTTCTCCACGATCTCGTTCTCCATCCCGGTGTGTATCTTGAGTTTCACCTTTTCCCGCAGGAGAGAGCTTTTGACCTTCTTCGTCAGTATTTCGTCCACTTGGAAGATTCCGGCCGGGTGTTTCATCCATATCTCGATGAGTATCGGGTGCTCTTCATTGCCCTCCCTTATCTCGACCCGCTCGATGGCCAGCGCCGAAACCGCGTGTATATCGACCTTGTCCTTCTTGTAGGCCAACCTGCTCCTCCCCGCTTCCATGTCGCAGCCGTCCGCTATTGTCACGAGGGAGCCCTCTATGGTCGTGCACTGAACCTTCTCATCGTGGGTGTATATCGCGTTGAGCGTGAGGGCCTTGAGGAGGAGCGGGTCCCTCTCCTCGAACTTGCCTACGAGCTCTCCTATTACCGGCTCCGCGAGAAAGACACTGAACTCGTAGTGTATGTCCCTGTGTATCATGTTGCCTATGTCGTGGAAGAGCGCGCTGAAAGCCACTATGAACTTGCTCCAACGGTGCGGCTTCCCGAGCTTTTCCGCCGTTGTCTTTATTCCTGCTTTCCTGATTATCCTGAGGAGTTCGAGCGCGCGCCTCGTCGTCAGGAGAACGTGAACAGGACCGTGGTCGTTGAAGCCGTAGACGTTCAGGACAACGTAGTTGGTTGTGTCAAAGTAGTAGTGGTACTCTCTGAAGGCCCTCTCATACATCCCGAAAAGCTCTTCATCGCCCATAAGTTCCCTTATCTCAGACAGCAGTTCCTCTTCACTGTACATTCTTCCACCTGAGAGAAATGGTGGGGGTGGTGTTTTAAGGGTTTTGAGAATCTATCCAAGCATCCCCTCAATCTCAAGGATCTTCTTCGAGCGGAGGTAAACAACGGGGATGCCCCTCTCGCGGAGTCTCTTCTTCAAGCCCTTGTCATTGGTGCATACTATAACCCTCTCGTTCTTGGAGGCGAAGTCGAGGATCTGATCGTCTATCGGTTTTGCTCCAAACTGGCCCACCTCAACTGTTTCAAACCGCTCAACCAGCTTCTTCGCCATCCGGATTGCTAAAAGGTCCTTCCCGCGGGACTTCCGCTCTATGATATCAAGCTCTTGGAGTACGACGTCCGGGACTGCGATTTTGAAGCGAACGTCAAGTACCCTTTTGAGCTCAGAAAAGACGTCGACGCCGAACTGGCCTGGAACGAGGAGGAAGTTCGTGTCCGGAATGACCATCCACTCCCTCCTCTCTGTTATGGACATCGGGATCACCGAAGGAAAGGGGAGGAGTCACTCCCTTATGAAGCCGTAGCCGATAAGCCTCCACCTGCTTCCGACCTGTCTGCTTATGGCAACCCTGTCACCAACCTCGGCGCAGATGGGTATCTGGAGCTTCAGCTCAACGGTGTCCTTCCCGAGACCCGTAACGAGACCCATCGTCCTCGCCGTTCCAACGTTGAGGAGGAGAACCTCACGCCTCTTTACTGGCTCGACCCTGAGTTCTTCCTCCGTCCCGACGACACGGTCGAGGAGATGCACCTCTAGGGTCAGGTCATCCCATACTGGTGGGAGTTTCCCGGGCTTTCCAACGGCGTTTCCTGCCATGAGGTCGCCCTTAGTCAGGTACGGGTCGAGTTTGGTTCCAACCCCAACGAGACCGCCTGGATATGCCTCTTCAACGAACCTCCCCCCCGCCTGCAGGGAGACTATCTCCGTCGTTATCGGCTCGTAGCGTATCCTGCCATGATCCTCGTAGGGAACTCCGGGCCTTATCTCTATCTCCTCGCCGACCTTGAGCTTGCCCTGGATTATCGAGCCACCGATGACACCCCCCATGAGCTTCTCCGGCGGCGTTCCGGGTTTGTTGACATCAAAGCTCCTCAGAACGAGCATTTTTGGGGCCTTCCTGGCGTCCCTGTGAGATCGGGGTATAAACTCCTCAATGGCCGCGAGGAGGACGTCAATGTTGGCACCATGGAGTGCCGAGATCGGGATTATCGGGGCGTTCTCGGCGACGGTTCCCTTAACGAACTCCTTTACCTCCTCGTAGCGCTTCATCACGGTCTCCCTGTCCACGAGCTCTATCTTGTTGAGGGCAATGACCACGTTTCTGTTCCCTACTATCTGAAGGGCCATAAGGTGCTCCCTAGTTTGGGGCATTATCCCCTCGTTGGCTGCTATGACGAGAACGGCTCCGTCCATGAGTGAGGCTCCAGCCAACATCGTCGTCATCAGGGCCTCGTGACCGGGGGCGTCTATGAACGACACACGCCTTTTGAACTTCGTCTCGTGGCCGCAGTAGGGGCAGATTGGGGAGGTGGAGTACCTCCCACAGTTCGGGCACTTCCTTATCTCCGCGTCGGCAAAGCCTATCTTGATTGTGATGCCCCTTCTAAGCTCCTCGCTGTGGGTGTCAGTCCAGATTCCCGTTAAAGCCCTTGTGAGTGTCGTTTTGCCGTGATCAACGTGACCTACCATTCCTATGTTAACTTCAGCCTGCCTAAACTCCTTCTTCTTAGCCACTTCTCTCACCCCTAAGGGTAGAAGCGATGGGCGCTTATTAAGGTTTCTTCATCACGCTCTCTTGGGGTTTTAGTTGGGTGTGTCTCGGATTATCCTTTTGGCATGAAGCGGGGGTAAACAAGCAGATGACTCACAGGGTAGGGGTATCTTGCTTCATAGCGGCTCTTCTCTGAAGAAGATTGCCTTTTCATCCTCGCTAAGAGGGTATCCTGCCTCTGTAAGGAGCTTGGCCGCCATCAGTGCAAATAGCAACCCCAGCAGTCCTAAAATTGCAAGGTTGCCATCTGACCAGCGTCCAGAAAGAGAAGCTGTTATTGGTATAATCCCTATTATGTAGCGGGAAACCAGGAGGTTATTGGCCACTTTGTCGGCTTTTTCTTTGGGATACACTTTTGATAACGTTTTCCACTCCTCTCGGTAGATGTGCAGGATTATTGGGGTCATTGCGATTAGCCAGAGTAGGCCAAACTCTACACCAAGCTCCACCCCATACTTCCCGAAAATAACGACTAAGACCTCAGCTGCAGCTAGGCGTGTGAGGAAATTATGTACGAACTTTTTCCGGTCGTTGACAATCATGGGAGTCCCCCTATAATTTGGATTTAAGGTAATTAGTCTAATAAGAGATAGGGAAAGAAAATAAAAATTTACTTGTTGCCACTGCCGTTTGAATAGGATGTGGGACATATACCTTTGAAGCAGCCTGGGCCACTTGGAGGATCAGTTCTCTCGAAATACGTGTCGTATGAAAGTACTACGTTTCCGATAGTCGGCTTCTCCCACCCTTTAATCTGAGAATGTCCGCTGATAATATCACCGATAGCCCAGGACACCATTCCTGATAATACTTTAGTTCCCGTCGTTCCCAAGAGTGCAATACTCTCTGGGAAGAATACAGAAATAGCAACGCTTCCAACTGCATTAATGGCACTTGCACGGCTATACGTGTGAATATAATACATTGCAGTGGTCACTTCCAATCCTTGATACTCGAGTTTTGGTCTAACGCCAACATACATAATAACCACTTGAGATGTCATCATCGACTTTTATTGTTATCTTCATGAATCTAAACCAGTACCCCTTGATCTTTTTTGGTGACCATGTTATTAGCCCCATAGAATTTAAGGACCACCCTGAGGGGGGATACTTCAATAACTGGTTGTTCCATATAAAAGAGGTCTTCCCAGTGCCCATTGTGGTTGTCAATATCCTTTTCTAGTTCCGCTGGGGTATCAATGCCAGATTTTATGTGCCCGTTTTTGTCGACATACACTTGCCAGGGGAGTGTTATTACGATATAATCGTTAGGTCCATCTATAATTTTCTCAGTGTGATCCCATTCCCAGTGATATGCTAAATATATCCTCCCTCTATACACATAAGACAGATATGGCTCAAAGCTGAGGTGCAATTCACTTTTGTCTCCAAAGATCATCGGTCGAACTGGATTCTCAATTGAGTTTTCTGGCGTTGATGTTGCTGCCGCGCTTCCAGCTGTAACTCCAACCATTAGCAGTCCCAACAGGACTGCGAACAACGGCTTCCACTTCACAAGGTTCACCTCTTTGAGGTTTTTGCATTATGGTCTAATCAACTTATCTTTATAAACTTTTCCTTTTACTCTAAGTAAAAATTCTTCCTTTTTTTCGAGTATAAATTCGTTCCGAGTTAAGTCCCCCTTTTAGAATGAACCAAAAGAAGGCCAAGTAAAAGAGTTGCATGAAGATGCACTTGGAGAATTCACACGCACGTAGGAAGATCAAAGAAAAGGTTTGAAGCTCAGAAGACGAGCTTCATGTTGACCTGCACGACTTCGGGGCTGATAGTGTTGCCCCTGACGGTCTTCTTCCTCCTCTCACCGCGCTCCTTTGGCCTGAAGCCCGGGCCGCGGGAGATGAGTATCTTGACCCTCCTTGGGCCGTGGACGTCCGGCCTCATAGCAAAGCCGTCCTTGTCTGTTCCCCCGGTTACCCTGAGCTTAACGTTGCCCGGAATCTCCTCGCCGAATATCTCTGTGAGGTTGAGACCGAGCTCGCTTGCCGGAACCTCGTCTCCTATGCGCTTTCCAACAAGCTTCTCAGCCTCTTCTCCGCTTATCTCAACCTGCCTAGCTATGCCGTTCTTCGGGTTCGATATAACCAGCTTGAAAGTAGCCATTTCCTCCCACCTCCTGTGTCATTAGCGGGATTCATTGGGATAACCCCTTATCCACCCCCGGGTGCGGCTCAGCCTTTAAAAAGTTTCTCTTCCATCATCACAACTTTTTTATACCCGGGCGCGAGCTTTATGTAAAGGGGTGAGAGAAATGGCGAAGGAAAAGACGACCCTGCCGCCGACGGGAGCGGGATTGATGAGGTTCTTCGATGAAGATACGAGGGCAATAAAGGTTGGACCAAAGGGAGTCATCGCGATGGCTCTTATCCTAGTGGCGGCCGAGATACTGCTCTTCGCATTCGGGCCTCAGATCTTCGGTTAAATGAAGCTCGTCTTCTTCAGTCCCCTCGCGTTCAGTTCTTCGTTTATTATGTTCCTGACAGCCTCTTCAAGACCTCCTTGGGCGAGGCCGTCAACGTCCTCTTTTATCTTGTCTATGTCGTGCCTTAGCCCCTCGAGGAGTTTTATGTACTCCTTGGCCATCTCAAGCTGGCCCTCCTGTCTGACCAGTTGCTCCTTGAGGTGTTCAAAGTCGTCCTTCATGACCTGGAACTTCCTAAGCTCGTGCTGGAGCTCGTCGATCTGCTTCGTAAGCGAGTAGTTCTCCTCCTTCAGCTTCTCTATCGTTTTGTCTTTTTCCTCAAGCTCTCTGACGAGGGTGTTGTACTCCTCTGCCACCTCATTGAGCCTCTCAATCTCCCTCAACGGTGGAACCTTCCCGTTCCCGAGGATTATGACATCTGGACCGACGTTCACTATGTCGTTCGGCTTTATCTTCAGCTTCTTCTCGCTTGAGAACATGCTCTGTCCCTTTCCAAGGTTCTCAATCTCCCTCATCTTTAGGATGAAGTAGAACTGGTCACCCTCGACCTCGACGTTTATATCCGTCACATATCCGAGTATCTTCCCTTCGGTTAGAGATATGACGAACTTGTTTATGAGCTGATTGGCCTTCGCCTCGCTCCCTTCGGGCATAGAACACCACCGCACATATTTTGAGGGGAGGATACTTAACCTTTCCGGCGCCGGCAAGGTTTTATAGGCTCGCCCTGACTCCCTCCGGTGAGACCATGATAATATTCGCGGGACGCTCAAACGTTGGGAAGAGTACTCTCATATTCCGCCTGACCGGGAAGTGGGTGAAGCGTGGGAAGAGACCAGGGGTAACGAGAAAACCTATGGAGGTCAACTGGAGAGGGAGGACGGTAGTCGACCTGCCGGGCTTTGGCTTTATGAGCGGCGTTCCGAAAAGGGTTCAGGAGAGGATTAAGGACGAGATAGTTCACTTCATCGAGGACAACGCGGATGAGATAGAGTTGGCAGTTCTGGTTGTGGACGGAAAAGCGGCCCCAGAGATAATCGAGCGCTGGGAGAGGAGGGGGGAGATACCTGTAGACGTTGAGTTCTACGGGTTCCTACGGGAGCTGGGCATACCAACGGTGGTAGCTGTTAACAAGCTGGACAAGATAAAGAACCCTGAGAGGACAATGAACTTCCTTGCCGAGAAGTTCGGTGTTCCTTACTCCGAAATCGATGAGACCTTTGTGCCGATATCGGCAAAGTTCGGAAAGAATCTTGACGTACTAAGGGTGCTCATAGAGCGGAAGATGCGGGAAAAGAAGGGAAAACCGGAGGAGAATTCAAAGGACCTCGAGGACAATGTGGGTGATGGTCTCCTTGACGCCATCGAGGGATGATATCTCTTCCAGTATTTCGTCGAGCTTCGTTTTATCGGCCTCGACTATGAGGTCAATGTCCCCCGTGACACGGTAGATTTTCTTTATGTTGATCTTCTTTATGGCCTCGTACACACTCTTCCTCTTGGTCGGCTCTATCCTAACGAAGACGAAGACGTCGCCCTTCTTCTCTCCGAGTAAATCCAGGGCCTTGTCGGTGAGGTCGATAAAGCCCCTACCGGTTCTGATATAGCCCCTCTCCTTGAGGACCTTGAGGTGGTTGCTGAGCGCCTGCCTGGTAATTCCGAGCTCCTCGGCAAGCTCGTCTTGGGTCTTCTCAACGGTGTGGACCTCTATGGTCTTACCCTCCTCATGAAACTTCTTGAGGAGCCTTATCTGCCTGGGGGTGAGGGTGTTCTTGTCCTCCATCTCTAAAACCTCCTTTGCATGTCCCACTTTTACATTTTATTAAACTAGGGTATGGTCATTGTCAATGTCAAACTTCCGATTCTATACCCATGCCACTTAAACCACTTATAAGCCTTTTCATCACTTCAGTTAGATTTTTAACGCTCCGTACTTAGTTTAAAACATGAACAAGGCCTCCTACACGACCGACGTTCCGGAGGACAGGTTTGAGCTGGTCAACGTGATACTCCACACCCCAAAGAGACCCCTTCGTGTCATGCTAATAGGCGGTTCCGACAGCGGCAAGACGACGCTCCTCACCTTCCTAGCGAACGAGCTTATCAAGGATGGCCTCCGCGTTGCGGTTGTGGACAGCGACGTCGGCCAGAAGGGTATTCTTCCACCTGCGACGGTGAGTTTTGCCCTGCCAGACGGGCCGTTTTCAAACCCGAGCGAGCTGAGTGGTACTGCCCACTACTTCATTGGCACGACTTCCCCGGGGCAGTACGTTGGTGAAATGGCTGTTGGTGTTGAAAGATTGGTCAATGGGGCATCATCCCTTGCGGACGTGGTTCTCATCGATACCACGGGCTTTGTAACCGGCCCTGGAGCCGAGATGAAGCGCCTGAAGGTCGAACTCATAAAACCAGAGTTGACCGTTGTCCTCGAGCGGAGGGGGGAGATGAAATACCTCTCGAAACTCCTCACCCCGTACACCAAGGTGATTAGACTAGGAATAAGCCCCCACGTGAGAGAGCACTCTCCCAATGAGAGGGGATCCGTTAGGGAGGAGAAATGGAGGGCCTACTTTGCAGGTTCCTCCCTTGCGGAGGTTGACCTCGGTGAGCTGGCCGTTGGTGGGACCTCGCTCTTCCAGGGCAGGCCTCTTTCGACCCAGGAAAAGGAGCTTTTCTCCTCCGTTTTTGGCTGGCTTGTCCTGGCGGGATGGAAGGGAGAACGTTACACCGTCATCAAGTCCGATGTTGGAAGGTTTCCAAGGCACTACAATCGGTTCTCCCTCCGGGCGATTGACTTTGAGAAGATGAGCAACCTCATTGTGGGCTTCGTAGATAAGACCGGCCTCTGCCTTGGCCTAGGAATCCTCAAGTGGATAAACTTCAGTTCACGCGTTGCACAGGTCCTCACGCCCCTTCCTCAGGAAGTCCTTGAGAACACCGTTGAACTGCGCTTTGGCAGGATACGTGTCCTCGAGACCGGTGAGGAGCTTGGACTTATCGGGAGGGACGAGCTTTAGCAAAGATTTTTAAGGCAATCTCCTAAATGAATTAGGTGGCCCTAATGGAACTCAAGGCTTTCATCGAGATTACCCGGCCCCACAACTGTGTTCTCGCTGGAGTAGTTGGTCTTCTCGGCTCGGTTGTGGCGGCGGGTCACTTTCCCGATGCTCTAATCGCGCTCCTCACCTTCCTTGTGGTCACCCTGGGCTGCGCCGGCGGTAACACGGTAAACGACTACTTCGACTACGAGATAGACAGCATAAACCGACCCGATAGACCCCTCCCACGGGGGGCCATGAGCAGGGGGGCTGCCCTTTGGTATGCGATGGCCCTCTTTGCGGTAGGGCTTTCCCTCGCGGCCCTAATAAACGTCTACGCCCTAGCCCTAGCGGTTGTAGCGTACGCTACGATGTTCCTCTACGCTTGGAAGCTCAAGCCCCTACCGTTCATTGGAAACCTTGCCGTTGCCGGGCTGACGGGGCTCACGCCCCTCTACGGTGCGGTGGCAGTCGACCACATTGGTCTGGCCGGAACACTCGCCATTTGTGCCTTCCTCGTCAACGTGGCTCGGGAGGTCGTTAAGGACATTGAAGACGTTGAGGGAGACCTGACCAAGGGCGCCAGAACCCTTCCGATATTATGGGGGCAGAGGAAAGCGGCTTACGTTGGGGCAATATTTGCGGTGCTGACTGTCATAGCCTCATTTCTCCCGGTTAAGGCGGGCGTTGGCCTCGGCTACTATGCCATGCTACCGGTAGATTTAATAATCCTCTACGCGGCTTACCTCATACTCCGCTCCCAGGACAAGGTGACCGCCCACAGGGCGCAGAAGCTACTGAAAATAAGCATTTTCCTTGCGGTGATGGCTTTCCTGATCGCGGCTCTGGTTTGAGGAGGTGATGCTCATGAAGATGGAACTTTGGGATGAACTCGTAAAAGCATTGGAGGAGGACGGTCTCTGGACCGTTGTAACCTTCAAGACCCCCCACGGCCCTGGGGCAACCCTTGAGGAGCTTGCAAAGGCAGTTGAAAAGGCTGGCTGGCGCGTTACCTTTAAGGCCAACTGGTGGACCGCTGATATACCCTACGGGCTGGCCAGAATGGATCTCAGAAAGGACGGCAGGGAAAAGATACTGCTTGGAAAGTGGATACTCGGAAGGGAACTTGAACTCGTCAAGCTTGAGAACATGCCCCTCGAAAAGGGACGTGACGAGTTCTTCAGAATGGTGGACAGTATAACCTCAACACTGATCTATGACCCCGTGATAAGAACCATGAGGGAGCAGTACTAACCCCCCACCTTTTGGTTTGGTGCGTCCTTTTCTGGGGCTACCTACTAAAGCAGTAAAGTAGAAAAGCTCAGAGCGGCTCGTAGTAGCCTATCTCCGGCTCGTAGATTTCGCCCTCCGCTAGGAGCTGGGTTATGGCATCCTCGAGGATGTCCTCATCGAACTCAGAGGAAAGCTTTTTGACGATGAACTTGTGGGATAGCGCTTTTCCCTTCTCCCTTAGGAGTTCCACAACCGCTTTCTTGGCCTTCTTGACCTCCAGGTTCTCCTGCGGCTCCTTCTCAGGGGGTTCCTCCTCGAAGAGCTCTTCCTCCAGGTTCCTCTGCTCCAATACCATCGTGTATAATTCGTCCATGGTCATCAGCAGGTCCTCGTCAACGCCCTTGTTCTTCGCTATGACCTTTGCCTTGGCCGTTATCCCGTAGCGGTTGTATATGTCGAAGGCCAGTCTGGCTTTTTTCGCGTGCTCGGTCTTCTCCTTGAGGGTCTCATAGCGGTGGAGTATCCAGAAGTCCGGGTCGACCTTGGTAACCCCTTCCACGAGTATCTGCTTATCGTCGCGCCATTCTGCTACTTTCCCGATTACCTGAACCAGGTCTCCCTTCTTCACAAGCCTGATGAAGCGCGTGTCGTCGCGGAAGCCCAAAACCCATATCGTTCCCGTCCCATCGTCAATCTGGAATTTTCCGTAGGTCTCGTCGTCGCTTATCACTGGCTCCCTGACGACTGTTGCGGCCACCTTGGCGCGGTAGACCTTTCTCGCGTCCCTTGTTATGAGGTAGTTCGGCTCGAAGTCGCCCTCGCTCCTGACGTAGTAACCGTTTAGGATATCCTTAATGTAAACTCTGCTCGCTGGAAGGCGCTTTTTCATGATTCCTCACCTCCGAAGAATTCGATGATCCCCTCGAGCTTTGGAATGACTTTCCTCTCAAGCTCCCTTATCTCCTCAAGGGCTTCAATGTCGGCGTTGCTGAAGTCCTGCACCACCTCGCCGTAGATGTGGACCCCTTCGTCGTTCCTGATGATCCTTCCGATGACCCTCACTATCTGACTGTTCTCTGGTAAAACGTTCTCCTCGCTCTCGATGAGTATGACGCCGGTTCCGTCGTCGATCCAGAAGGTGTAGTCCATTTTGTCCACCTTGAAGGCCTTCCCGATTAGGGAAATGCGCGTGTCGTCTTCTTTTATCTCACTTATTTTCCTCTCGACGGCGGGCTTCCTCCTCTTAAAGCGGACCTCCTCCATTTCACTCACCCCCCTCAAGCTCGGCTATGGCCTTCTTAAGTTCGGCCTTGGCCCTTGATATCTCCCGGCGCGGGTTGACCTCGTCCCATCCAAAGGCCTTAAGAAGAAGTCCAAGGAACTTGTCGTCCACTGCGTTTCCCCTGACGATTATCTCCCTTCCGAGGAGGTGATAGTACTCGTCCTCGGCCAGCTTCCTTCCGGCCTCTTTGATGGTCAGGCCGCTTTCAACGAGTTCTCTGAGCTTCTCGGATATCTCCTCAGGGTCGGCCCCTATAAGCTCCGCAGCATCGTCCCCGAAGAGGGTCGTTCTTATGTAGCCGGTAGAGTCGTCGAGGCCGAAGTCGAGGATAACTACCTTTATCGGCTTGACCTCACCATGTTCTGGGCATATCCAGGTGTTCGTTGTTGGGTCGTGGTCTACCTTCCTCCTGCACTGGGGGCATGCGTCATAGGCAGTAACGCGATAGAGCCTAGCTATTGTCCCCCTCACTTCAATGAACCTCTCTCCCCCCGTGAGCTCTCCTATCTTTCTCCGCTGGTAGTTGTAGCTTCTGACTTCATCGAGCGGAGGGATCTCCCCAACGCGCGGATCTTCCGGGTCGATTATTATCCTTGTTCTGAAGTTGGCGTGGAGCTCTATCCCGTTCCGCCCTTCCCTTACTGTGGGGTCAATGACCTTTATCACATCCCCCGGGTTGAGTTCGTCGTAGTATTTGACAACAGCGTTGTCCCAGAGGACAAGCCTGGCTTTGCCAGTTGAGTCGTAGATCATGAGGTTTGCGACCCTGCCAGTAGAACCGTTTCGTTTTTTATACTCTCTGGGGGGGTATTTCCTCATAATCCTGGCGACGATGTTTATACCGGTCATTCCTGGAACGAGGTCTTTTATGTGGGGAAGTTCCTCGCTTCCTTCGAGGCTGATACCAAGTTCTTCGGCGAGCATAACCGCGGCCGCGTGCTCCGATATGCCCTCGCGCTCCGCTATTTTTCGTATCCTAGCCTCGATTTCATCCAGTGAGAGGCCCTTTCGTCTCTCAATCCTGCTTATAATCTCCTCCTTTGTTAGCACTCCCATAACACTCACCTTAATGGTAATCATAGTTCCAGGTATTTAAACCTTTCTCTGGTGTCCTATTTTCAAAAAAGGCCTCCCCTTTGGTTCCAGGAGGAACGGGGCTTCACTCCTCACCGGACGTTTTTGGCTCGACAATTTCTGTCTCTTTTACCTTCCCGGAGGAATTTTCATTCCCTCCTTCAATCTTCACGATAAGGTCGCTGTACTCAGCGTGGACCACCTTTTTGAAGGTCTCTTTGATTATTACCGGGTTGTTCTCTGGGAACCCATAGAGTTCCGCGAACTTCGATGTCGTTCCGAGGAGCTTCGTTCTCTCGTAGGGTTCCGCGTATATCATCCCCATGTCAAGTAGCTTCCTTATGTGCTCGTAGGCTTGGCTTCCGCGGAGCTTCACGACTTTACTCTGCTCTATCGGCTGGAGGTAGGCTATGAGAGCGAGTGTCTTTAGTTCTCCCGTTCTGAGATCAGGTCTTGGCATAAGGTGGGCAACCCTCTGGCTGTATTCCTGCTTGACCTGCATGACGTATTTATCGCCCAAAACCCGTACAACCTCAACTGCGCTCTTCCTCTCGGCGTATTCAGCGGCAATTAGGTCTATGAGTTTCTCCAGATAGTCTAGTGACTTTATTCCGAGTGCCCTCGACAGCTCCTTTACGCTTAGGGGTCTACCCGACACAAAGAGGGCCGCCTCCACGAGAGCCTTATCCTCAAGCAGTCCCATTATTTCCACCCTCCATATTTCTGAGCCGGATTCTATAACCTTTTCCCTGACCGCAAACTTTATAAAGTCCACTCGGGAGGTTGGTACCGGTACGGCGGTCATAGCGGTGGGGTCATACCCGGTCTCGTTTCGACCCCGGAAGTTAAGCCCGCCTGCGTTTCCGGTTGTACTGCCCTCCGGGAGGGGGTGGGAAGCCGGAAACGCCGCCGGCCTCTATTCATGCGCCCGGGTGGTGTAGCCCGGCCCATCATACGGGACTGTCACTCCCGTGACCCGGGTTCAAATCCCGGCCCGGGCGCCACACTCACAAACTTCGCCTTCGTGAAGTTTGATCAAGGTTTGCATGTCACTTTTAGAAATTCCCAGTTTTGGGAAGGGTTTGCTCTTTCACTTGTAGGGTTACAGTGTTTCACTGTTAGAAT